>WNFI01318070.1_pt1 | contig 201825 bp, 203 predicted proteins | sample 5400471 | NCBI WGS metagenome assembly WNFI01 (sample SAMN13153348, study PRJNA577476) | soil metagenome | isolation source: 100 cm saprolite on Douglas fir-dominated hillslope | place: USA:California | collected 2013-09-17
CCAGCCAAAGATTCACAGGCTCTGAGGAGCCCCGCGCCTTCGTCATCCTTCGAGACACTTCGTTCCTCAGGATGAGGGCGCGGGGCGTCTCGAAGGACGAGTCGAATGCGTCTTACCGCGTCTCCAAGGTCTGCGGCGGCATCGGCACGATCGCGATCGGCACCCGGCACTTCACCACGATGTTGTAGGAGTGCGGAAAGCCCCCGAGGTCGATGGCTTCGCGGGTAACCTTGAAGCCCGACGGGCATTCGCCCGAGGCCCGCCAGAGGGTCACGTCTTCGGCCAGGATGATCGAGGTGTGGGCGAACGGCGGCGGGAAGTCGTTCACGAAGCTGACCAGCCGTTCGTTGTCCGGCAGCTCCTTAACGGTCGTGTGGTAACAGCCGGTGAGCGCCAGCAGGGCGGCGGCTGAGACGAGCAGGTTTCGCATGGGGCCTCGCAGAATCATCGGTCCGGAGGCAATTTTAACAGGTGGCACCCCGCTGCCATGCGTACCCCGTTACGCCTTGGTGAGATGTCTCTTATTGATCATGGCGTGGACGCCCTTCACGTAGTTGACCGTCTGGGTCACGTGCAGGTCGCACACGAAGCTGCAGAACGCATAGGCATGATCGGGCGAAATGCCGAGCCGCTTGGTCAGATAGTCGATCATTTCGCGTAATGCCTGCTTGGCGGCGTTGTCGAGGTCGGGATCGAGCCCCAGGGTGATGTAGTGGGTCGGGGTCTCGGCCCGCGGGGCGCGGAGCTTCATGTCCTTGCGGACGATGAAGTCGAAGGTTCCGGTCAGGGCGGTCTCGATCGCCGTGCCGTTCACCTCACCATGGCCCTGGATGGCGTGTCCGTCGCCGGTCGAAAACAGGGCGCCCTTGTTCTGGACCGGCAGATAGATCGTGCTGCCGGCGACCAGGTCCTTGCAGTCGAGATTGCCGCCCCATTCACGGGGCTCCTTGGTGTTCTGCTTGCCGTATTCCTTCTTCGGCGCCACGGCGAGCTGACCGAAGAACGGCTGCAGCGGGATCTGATGGCCCCACGGCATGGTCGCCACGTTCTTCTGCCGGTCGAGGGGAACGTGGAGGATGCGCTGATATGGAAAGTCCTCCGGCAGCGTTCCCATATACGGGCGGAACACGTTCCAGCCCCAATCCTGCCGCAGCTCGATATCGATGATGCGGATCTCGAGCACGTCGCCGGGCTCCGCCTCTTCGACATAGACCGGCCCGGTCATGATGTGATTGCCGATGCCCTTCGTGAGCTTGCTGATCACCTCGCGGTGGTCGGGCAGCACCGTCATGCCGGAGCCCGCCGGCGGCAGGTGCTCGGGGTTGCCGGACAGGCATTCGATGGTCACCCGGTCGCCTGACTTCACTGTCAGCACGGGCTTCAACCCGCCGTCGAAATATCCCCAGTGGCAGGTCTCCGGCGTTGCCGCCAAGTGATGGGTGTTGCGCCCGTCACCGGTGTTCGATTTTGTCATCAGCGGCTCCTTGGTCAGCTGCCGGGAATGGTCCCCTTGGGCAGGGTCGTGCAGTATCTAGCGATGTCGCCGGCGCGGGTGAACCAGATCCGGTCCTTCAGCTTGTGCTGAACGCAATGCTTCAGCGCCTGGCGCAAGGCCCGGAACCGGAACGGCTGCCCGATGATGAAGCCGTGCAGCGACAGCGCGAAGACCAGCGGCCGCTTCTCGCACTCCTCGATCATCTCGTCGAACTGGTCGACGATCATGTCGGCGAACTCGCGGCCGGTGTGGTCGCGCCACGCCAGCGCGCCGGCGTCGTTCAATTCGAACGGGTAGGGGACCGACAGGATCGGCCCCGAGCGTGTCCGCATCCAGATCGGCTGGTCGTCGACCGGCCAGTCAAGGCAGTGCGTGTAGCCGGCCTCCATGAGGAGATCGAGCGTCACGTTCGATTCCAGCGATGCCGGGCCCATCCAGCCGGTTGGGCGCACGCCGACATGCTTCGCGATCATCTCGGTCGTGTCGCCGATCATGCGCGCCTCGTCGGCCTCCCAGATGCCGCGGTGGACCTCCGAATTGGTGCGGCCGTGGCCGAGGACCTCGTCGCCGCGCTGTTTGATCTTCTCGATGATGTCGGGATAGTGGGTGCAGACGAGGCCGTTCAGCACGATCGAGGCCGACAGCTTCAGCTCGTCCAGCAGCCCGAACAGGCGCCAATTGCCGACCCGGTTGCCGTAGTCGCGCCAGGCGAAATTGCGCTGCGTCTGCGGGCCGCTGCGCTGCGTCGGGTCGATTCCGATGCCTGTGCCGAAGGCAAAATGCTCGATATTTGGTGCCACATAGAAGGCGAGGCGCTTGCCGTCCGGCCAGCTGTAATCCTTGCGCTTGTCGATGACCGAGTAATCGTATCGCCCGTGACCTGGCAGCATGTCTGGTGGTTCCCGATTGTCGCGTGGCCCGCGTGTTGCATCCCAAACGGAGCATAAGTGACGATAGGAACACAAGCTTGACTCGGCAGACCCCGCCACTACTATCGCCAGCCAAATATTTCCGTCTGCAAGCGCATCGGCACAAAACGCAGGGTCGGGCTCGCCGCAAGAGAGGCATACGATGAGCGTGTTTGTACGCGTTCTAGGGGCGGCGGTTCTGGGAGCGCTCACGGCGACCGGTGCCGCGGCACAAGGCGTGGAGCAGCCCAATGTTTCGGTCATGCTGGACTGGGTCATCCAAGGCACCCACGCGCCGTTCTTCATTGCGGAGAGCAAGGGCTATTTCAAGGACGAGGGGCTGACGACGGTCCGCTTCGATCCCGGCAAGGGGGCGGGCACCACGTGCAGCACGGTCGCCGGCGGCGTCTATCCGCTCGGCTATGCGGACATTCCGACCCTCGTGCAGTTCAACGCCCAGAATCCCGACAAGGCGCTGATCGCCGTCTATGTGAGCTTCGACGAGACGCCGCTGGCGCTGGTCGGGCTGAAGAAGGGGGGCATCAGGACCGTGAAGGACATCGACGGCAAGCGGGTGGCAGCGCCTGCGAGCTCCGCGATGACCTATTCGCTGCCGGTGATGCTGAAGGCCAATCACGCCGAAAACACACAGGTGAACTGGCAATACGTGGCGCCGCAGCTGATGGCGCCGATGTTGATCCGCGGCGAAACCGATCTCCTCGGCGGCTTTACCAACTCCCAGATCATGGCGGTGCGCGAGCTCGGCGTGAAGATGGAGGACATCCAGGTCCTGAAGTTTGCCGACATGAACGTCGACATGTACGGCCTGGCCGTGGTCACACCCAAGAAATTCGCCGGCGAGAACCCGAAAACCGTGGCGGCGTTCGTGCGCGCCCTGAACAAGGGGACGAAGGACACGATCGCCGATCCGAAGGCGGCGATCGCGATGATGAAGCAGCGCGATCCGATGATGCACGACGACATCGAGCTGGAGCGGCTCGGCATCGCGCTCGGCCATACCGTGACCAAGCATGTCCGCGAGGCCGGCCTGAGCTCGGTGACCATGGCGCGGATGCAGGAAACCATCGACGAGGTGGCCGCGGCCCAACCGCTGCCGCGCAAGCTGACACCGGCGGATATCTGGACCGACCGGTTCCTGCCGCCGGCCAGCGAGCGCAAGTTGCCCGCGACGACCAACTGAGCTAGGAACAGCGGCGGTTTTTCGCCGGGCGAGGCGTCGTCCTTTCGGTACGGGCGGCAAAGGGCAGAGCGTGGCAGTTCATTCGGATTCCGAAACTTTCGTAAGCCTCAGTGACGCAAGTCTTTCCTACGGTGATGCCGCCAGCGCCACCGGGTTGCTGGCGCTCACCGATGTGAGCCTCGAGATCAAGCGGGGCGAGTTCATCGCCATCGTGGGGCCGAGCGGCTGCGGGAAGTCGTCGCTGCTGAAGCTCGTCTCCGGGCTGTACCCGCCGCTCTCGGGTGCGGTACAGGTCAATGGCCGGCCGGTGTCCGGGCCGCTCAAGATCTGCGGTATGGCATTCCAGAACGCGACCTTGCTGCCGTGGCGCACCACCCTCGGCAATGTTTTGCTGCCGCTCGAGATCGTCCAGCCGCATGCCGCGCGGTTTCGCCGGCATCGCGACGAGTACGTGGCCCAGGCGCGCGATCTGCTGGGTGCCGTCGGCCTCGTCGGTTTCGAGGACCGTTATCCGTGGCAGCTCTCCGGCGGCATGCAGCAGCGGAACTCCCTGTGCCGGGCCCTGATTCATTCGCCCGACCTGCTCCTGCTCGACGAGCCGTTCGGAGCACTCGATCCATTCACGCGCGAGGAGTTGTGGGACGTGCTGCAGGAGCTGTGCTTGAAGCGCCGGCCGACGGTGATCCTGGTGACGCACGATCTTCGCGAGGCGGTGTACCTCGCCGACACGGTCTATGTGTTCAGCCAGCGGCCGGGGCGCATCCTGTCGAGGACGTCGATCACCGACCGGCGGCCGCGTCGCCTCGACGACACCTATAAGGCGGAGTTCACCGATCTCGTTCACACGCTGCGCACCCAGATCGCGCCGGCGGGGCGCGCCTGACCATGGCCAACAAGATGGGGGCGAAGCGGTTCCGCTTGCCGATCAAGAGAGTCCTGCCGTGGGCGGTCACGCTCGGCTTCTTCGCGCTGTGGCAATTGCTGTGCGTGGCGTTCAAGATCGACAGCTTCGTTCTGCCGGCGCCGACCCAGGTGGCCATGTCGTTCTGGAAATACACCGGACCGATCATGATCAACGCGATGCAGACCCTGATGTCGACCCTGATCGGCTTCGGGATCGCGGTCGTGTTCGGCTTGTTCCTCGGGCTGGCGGTCGGCGCGTCGCGCACCGTCTATGACGGGCTCTACCCGGTGATGATCGGCTTCAACTCGATCCCCAAGGTGGCGATCGTGCCGATCCTGGCCATCTGGTTCGGCATCGGCACGGTGCCCGCCATTGTGACGGCGTTCACGATCTCGTTCTTTCCCATCGTGGTGAACGTCGCCACCGGCCTCGCCACGATCGAGCCGGAAATGCAGGACGTGCTGCGGGCCCTGGGCGCCCGCAAATGGCAGATCATGCTGAAGATCGGCATCCCGCGGAGCATGCCCTATTTCTTCGCCTCGCTGAAAGTCGCGATCACGCTGGCGTTCATCGGCTCGATCATCGCCGAGACCGTCGCGGCCAATGTCGGCATCGGCTATCTGATGATGGCGGCGAGTTCCCGGTTTGACGTGCCGCTGGTCTTCGCGGGCTTGCTGGTCGTCGCGGCGATGGGCATCATCATGTACGAGATCTTTGCGTTCATCGAGCGCCGGATCACGTTCTGGGCGACGCGCGGTCACGACCTCGTGACCTGACCGCCTCCCGAGCCGTGCCCCGTCCGGCAAAAATGCGACGCGGCATAAGTACAAACTAAGTCCAAAAGGGAGGAGCCGATGGTCCGTTACAGCGCGATTCTGCTCGGCTGTCTGATGAGCCTCCTCTTCGGCGCGGCCAGTGCCGGGGAGCTCAACCCGGCGGCGGTGGCGTTCCAGCTGCCGGCGCAGATCCCCTGGCAGGATAATCCGAACAATCCCGGCGTGAAGAACGCGACTTTGGCCGGCGATCCGGCGAAGCCCGGGCTTTATGTCGTGATGGTCAAGTGGCTGCCCGGCAATATGAGCCGGCCGCACTTCCATCCCAACGACCGCTTCATCACCGTTCTTGCCGGCACGTGGTGGGTGGGGACGGGCACCAAATACGATCCCGACAGCACCGTTGCCATGCCCGCCGGCACCTTCGTGACCCATTTCGGCAAACAGGTGCATTACGACGGTGCCAAGCCCGAGACCGGCGAGACCGTGCTGCTCATCGTCGGCGAGGGGCCCGCCACCTCGACGCCGGCCGAGGTGAAGTGAGGGCGGCGGAACGACCATGAAGGTCGACATCCACGCCCACCAGGTCGACCGCCGATACCTCGAGGAGCTGCAGGCTTTGCTGCGCCTCGAGCCGGAGCGCACCGCCGATGGAAAGACCCTGCTCCGCCAGCACGGCTACACCTTGGCCTGGTCGCGGCCCGACATGTTCGACGTCGACCACCGGCTGCGCGAGATGGACCGCAAGGGGATCGACGTGCGGGCACTGTCGCTCAGCACGCCGAACGTCTATCCGTGGTCGGGCGAGGCGCAGATCCGCATCACCCGCTATGTCAACGACGAGCTTGCGAAGCTGTGCCGCACGCATCCCGACCGCTTCGTCGGCCTCGCCAGCCTGCCGCTGCATGACGTTGCGGCCGCGCTCGCCGAGATCGACCGCACGACAGGCGAGCTCGGCATGAAAGGTCTAGTGATCGGCTCGAACATCGGTGGGCCGCCGCTCAACGACCAGCGTTTCGAACCACTTTGGGCCAGGATCAACGCGCTCAAGCTGCCGGTGTTCGAGCATCCGATGTTCCCGAAAGACACGTCCGACATGGGCGAGTTCGAGCTGCCGCTGCGCGTCGGCATGATGTTCGACACCACGCTAGTCGCGGCGCGACTGATCTATTCCGGCATCTTCGAGCGCTACCCGGATTTTCCGTACATCCTGGCGCATACCGGCGGGGCGTTGATCATGCTCGCCGAGCGGCTCGACAACGGCTATCGCCTGTTCCCGGACTGCCGCAAATACATCACCAAGCTGCCGAGCGAATATGTGAAGCGGCTCTACTACGATACGTGCGCGTTCGGCCAGGCGCCGCTGATGTTCGCAATAGGCGTGGTCGGCGCCGACCACATCCTGTTCGGCACCGACGACCCCTACATCGACGCCGACACGACGCATGTCACGCGCCTGCCAATCGGCGACGCCGACAAGGCCGCGATCCTCGGTGGCAACGCGGCACGGCTGCTCGGGCTGCGCGGCTAGGGTGGCGTTCGAGCAGATGGGAGCCGCGTCTCCTTCCGCGTCATTCCGCGCCAGATTCCGATTAGGTCGAACCGCTCTCTCTATATCGTCATGCCCGCGAAGGCGGGCATCCATCGCGCCGCGAAACAGTGGATTCCCGCGTTCGCGGGAATGATGAAGGAGGGCGGTCAGAGTAGATTTATCTCACTCCGTCACCCCGGCGAAAGCCGGGTCCAGACTTTCGATCGGACTGGATCCCGGCTTTCGCCGGCATGACGATCCAGGAGAAGTGCTACCTCAAATTCTCCAGCGCATATCCCGCGATGCGCTTGTACTGCTCCGACATCTGGCGCAGCTCGTCCTGGGTGATGAAGTCGTCGAGGTTCTTGAACGGCTTGTCGCCGGTCAGCTCCTCGACCTTGATGTTGATGAAGTCCGGCGGCTGCTCGCGGTTGGTGCGCACAACTTTCGAGGTGGGGCCGAGCCGCGCCGCCTCGTAGGCCTTCAGCGCCGCCAGCGGATCGCTCTCGCGGACGAGGCAGTCGGCGAGGGTGCGCGCATCGATCATCGCCTGGGCGCCGCCGTTGGAGCCCCGCGGGTACATCGGGTGCGCGGCGTCGCCGGCGAAGGTGACGCGGTCGAAGGTCCAGCGCTCGACCGGGTCTTTGTCGACCATCGGATATTCGAGGATCATGTCGGCGGTGCGGATCATCTCGGCGACGTCGAGCCAGTCGAACGTCCAATCCTTGTAGATCGGCAGGAAATCCTCGAGCAAGCCGGGCTTGTTCCAATCGTTCTTCTCGGTCGTGCCGGATGACTGGATCTCCGCCATCCAGTTGATCAGCTGGTTCCCCTGTCCGTCGACGTCGTCGATGATCGGGTAGATCACCATCTTGCCGGTGCGGATCGAGCCGACGCGCATATAGGAGCGGCCGGTCAGGATCGGCTTCCGCCGGGTGACCCCACGCCAGGTATTGATGCCGGCAAACGCCATCTGCTCATGCGGGTAGAACTGCCGCCGCACGGCCGAATTCACCCCGTCGCAGGCGATGGCGACGTCGGCGCGGACCGGCGGCAAGGTGGCGCCGGTCGTTGTTTCCTTGAGCCGCACGGTGACGCCGGAGGCGTCCTGCTCCACGCCCAGGCATTGGCGGTTGGTCATCACCCGGTCGGCGCCGAGCCGCTCGCAGGCCGCCTTATAGAGGACCATGTGCAGGCGGCCGCGATGGATCGAGAACTCGGGATAGGGATTGCCGCCGTATTTTCCTCGCGGCTCTTTGTAAAGAAGCTGGCCGAAGCGGTTGAAAAAACAGCTTTCCTTGGTCTCCAGCCCGACGGCGCGAATGGCGTCCTCCAGGCCCAGCTCGGTGAGCTCGCGGGTGGCGTGGGGCAGGAGGGTGATGCCGACGCCGAGCTCTTTGACCGCCGGCGCCACCTCGTAGACCCGGCTGGCCCAACCGTGCTTGTGCAGGTTGAGCGCCAGGCTGAGCCCCGCCACGCCGCCGCCGATGATCGCGACATCCACCTGTTTTGCCACTGCTTCCACGCTCCTGTGCAACCGACCTGCTGGCACTTTAGCCGCACCGCGCGGCGGATCAATCGCGGAAAATCGTCACGTCCTTGGCCATTGCGCCGCCGCCGCGCGGCACCGAAGATGCGGCCAGACCGGGAGGATAGCGCATGACGACGCGGATCAACGAGATCGCCGACGGAATTTACCGGCTGTCGACCTTCGTTCCCGAGGTGGCGCCGCCCTACGGCCTCACCTTCAACCAGTTCCTGATCAAGGCCGAGCAGCCGCTGCTCTTCCACCTCGGCCATCGCCGGATGTTTCCCGCCATCTCCGCGGCCGTCGCCAAGATCATGCCGCTCGACCGGTTGCGCTGGCTCACCTTCAGCCATGTCGAGGCCGATGAGTGCGGCGGCCTGAACGATTGGCTGGCCGCGGTTCCCGGGGCGACGGTCGCCCACGGGGCCGTCGGCTGCAATATCTGGCTGCGCGATGCCGCGAGCCGGCCGCCGCGGGTGCTCGCCGACCGCGAAGTCCTCGACCTCGGCGGCAAGCGGGTCCGCCGCCTCGACACGCCGCATCTGCCGCACGGCTGGGACGCCGGGCTGCTTTATGAGGAGACGACCGGGACTCTGTTGTGCAGCGATCTCTTCACGCACACCGGCGAGACGGCCGCCACGACCGACGGCGACATTCTAGAGCCGGCCATCGACGCCGAGGCGCGGTCGCACGCCATGAGCGTGACTGCCACGACGGCGCCGACCTTGCGGCGGCTCGCCGAGCTCAGGCCGCGCACCCTCGGCTTGATGCACGGCGCCGCGTTCACCGGTGACACGGCGGCCATGCTCGACGCGCTCGCCCGCCACGTCGACAGCCAGCTCCGCGCCGCCCTTGCCGTGTAGGAATATCTAAGAGAGGCGGCGTCAGCGCCGATCGCGCCGGTACATCGCGATCATGTCCAGCTCGAGCCGGGCGCCGGGCGTCGACAGCTGATTGACGCAGATCGTGGTGCTGGCGGGTTTCCAGCTGCCGAAATACTCGCTCATCACCGCGACCATCCCGTCCTGATCCCGCATGTCGGTCAGGTATTTTGTGACCTTCACGACGTCGGTCCACGCCAGGCCCTGGTGGGCGAGGATGCCCTTGATGGTCTCCATGCAGCGCCGGGTCTGGTCTTCGATGCTGTTCGGGTGGTTGTGCTCGTGCAGCTGGTGCGGATGCTTGTGATAGAGCGGCGAGGGCGTGGCACCGGAGATGAACAGCATGTCGCCGCAGCGCATCGCCGGCGCATACGGCATGTCCTTTTCGCGCTCCGGCTCGGTCTGGATTTCCTGGATCTCGGGATTGGTCGGCGAAACGCGGAAGGCCGGTTTGGCTTTCGGCATTGCGGCGGCGGACGAGCTCGACTGCGAATTGGCCATGGGGGGCCTCCTGTCATGCGTCGCGGCGGATGCGCCAACGACTGCATGACCGGCCCCAGGCTGTCAATTCACGGCGCGGACTTACTCGGAGCCGAGCGTGTTCGGGGCCGCGATATACGGGGCGATCTTGGGCGGCCCGGTGACGACCGCGCATTCGGCGATCTTGCCGAGCGTGCGCCAGCAGGTGAGCTCGCCGGGCTGATAGGCGGTCGCTGCCATCGCGGCGCGGCGTTCCTCCCACGGAGCAAGATGGCCCGTGACCGGGCTTGTCAGCAGATGATGCAGCTCGCAGTTGGCGCGGCGGCTGTCCGGCATGCCGAATTCCTCGCGGCACGGCCCGAACACGACCGTGTTCACCGGCGGTGTGCTGAGGGCAAGGCCACCGATGTAAAGGCCGGCCGGGCCGTTCTTGCCGAAATCAGTGCCGTGCGGGAGATCGCAGGCGGTGAGCAACGCGAGCAGGGCACAACACGCCCCGAGAGACTTATTCATGGGTTCCTCGATTCGAGAACCCGGGTCCAATCGTTCTTTGCGCCATGATCTCACGGATTCGGTTAATGCGGCCTGAAACAAAACGTAGTTAACGAAAAAGCCAGCGACCGCGTGTCTGAAGTTCGGGCGCTAACTCCGCGACCAAAAGTCATAAAGAGCCGCTCGCGAAATTATCGAATCGTCGATTTGCCGGCTGATGTTCAGAAATTGGATGAAGCAGATTCACGGCCAGAGTCAATACGTTAGTTCCATTTTCTGCAGACTTCCCTTAGAGTGCGCAGCCTCGAGTCGCGGGACTTCGTCGTGCCCGAACCGATGAGTGAGGGATCGCAAGCGTGGCGTTGACAGCGAACAGCACAAGCCGGACGCCGGTATTTGTCGTCGCTATCGCGGCGATGGCCGCGACCTTGCTCGTGTCATCGCCGCGCGCGTCGGCCGCACCGACCGAGGCCCAGGCGCCGCTGATCGAGGCCGAGAAGACGCCGACCCGGGTCCGTCCGTCAGTGCCCGCGGAAACCACGCCCAAGGCGGCGCCGCCGATGGCACTGCCGGTGCACGATATCCCGACCATGCCGAAGATCGTGCCGCCCGAGGATGCGCGGACGGTGGAGTTGGGAGCGCCGGCACCGCGAGCAACGTCGAAACCAACGGCGCCGCGGCACGCATCGAAACCGGCGGCACCCCGCGCCCAGGCCTTCAAGCTCCAGTTCGCGTCGGCCAAAAGCGCCGCCGGTGCGGCCAAGGAGGCTCGCAAACTTCGCGTCCGCTATGCCGCGCAGCTGGCCGAGGTGAGGCTCGCGGTCGAAAAGGCGCCGCGCGGCGGGCTCTATCGCGTGGTCTCGCAGCCGCTGGCTGAACGGGCCGCGGCACGGGACGTGTGCGCGGCGCTGGCGGCGCAGCGTGGCTCGTGCCTCGTCGTGGCCACCCGTGGGACTCCCGCCGGCCCGGCGCCGGCCGCCAGGACGCTGGTGGCGGCGAAGACGCCGGCAGCCGCGGTCCCGGTCCGGGCGCAGCTGGCGTCGCTGCGCTCGCTCGAAGGAGCCACGCGCGAGCTCGAGCGGCTGACCCGCCGTTATGCCGACGTTCTCGACCACGCATCGCTGACGATTTCGCGCATTGATCAGGGCGACCGCGGGACCTTCTATCGCGTGCTGACCGGGCCGCTGCCGGATCGCGGCGCTGCGAGCGGGCTCTGCCAGCGCATCGCCCTACTGGCCGGCTGCGTGCTGATCCGCGACCGTCACCGCGAGGCGCGTCTCACCGGCCCGGGCGCAGCTGCAGCAGCACAAGCCTGAAGGCGAGATCGACCGATTTGGTCCGCACCGCGGCGCGGTTGCCCTTGAACACGACGCGGCGGTGGAGGGTTTCGCGGCCGCGGCGGGCACAGGCGAGATGCACCAGCCCGACCGGTTTGCCTGGCGTGGCGCCACCCGGACCGGCGATCCCTGTCACTGAAACGGCGATATCGACCGGCGCGTGCGCCAGCGCCCCCTCGGCCATTTCCCGGGCCACGATTTCGCTGACTGCGCCATTGGTTGCGATCGATTCCGCAGAAACCGATAGAAGCTCGATCTTGGCTTCGTTCGAGTAGGTCACGAAGCCGCGCTCGACAACTTCCGAAGAGCCGGCGATCTCGGTCAAGGTCGCGGCGATCAGGCCGCCGGTGCAGGATTCCGCCGTGGCCAGCTTCACGCCCCCGCTTCGGCATGCCTCGAGAACCGATTTTGCTTTACGAACCAAATCTCTCGACGGCATTGCTGACATATCCCGAGAGGAGCCATGTGGCGATGCCGGCATACAGCCCGGCGATCAGGTCATCCAGCATCACGCCGAACCCGCCATGCACGTGGCGGTCGGCCCAATTGGCCGGAAACGGCTTCACGATATCGGCCAGCCGGAACAGCAGGAAGGCCAGAAGGTAGCCCCACCACGTGAACGGGGCGCACAGAAGCGTAAGGAACATCGCGGCGACCTCATCGACCACGATGAATCCAGGATCGTTCACCCGGCCGCGCGCGACGACGATCGAGGCTGCCCAGGTCCCGATGACGGCTGTTACGACAAAGATGGCGAACAGGCCGAGAGCGCCGGAGTAGAGGACGACGAGCCAAGCGATCGGCAGGGCGGCCAGCGATCCCCAGGTCCCCGGCGCGATCGGCGCCAGGCCGACCCCGAACCAGGTGGCGATCAGGCTGGCCGGATGGGAGAGGGGCAGCTCCTCGGGCAGGCGCCCCGGGCGCAGCTTCAGCTTCATCCGCGGCCGGGCAGCGCCACCGTGGCCACCGCCTGGGCGGCGATACCTTCGCGGCGGCCGGTGAAGCCCAGGCCTTCGGTGGTGGTCGCCTTGACCGAGCAGCGGGCGGGCTCGATGCCGAGCAGTTCCGCCAGCCGCGTCACCATGGCCGGCCGGTGCGGCGAAACCTTCGGCTCCTCGGCGATGATGGTCACATCGACATGCACGATCCGGCCGCCCGCCTGTTTCACCAGGTCCACGGCATGGCGCACGAACACCGCGGAATCGGCGTTCCGCCAGCGCGCATCCGACGGCGGAAAATGCACCCCGATATCGCCGGCCCCGATCGCACCCAACAGCGCGTCGACCAGCGAATGCAGGCCGACATCGGCATCCGAATGGCCGATCAGGCCGCGCGAATGGGCCACGCGCACGCCGCACAGATGAACGACGTCGCCCGGGCCGAACTGATGGACATCGAATCCCTGGCCGACGCGGGTTTCGCCTTGCGCGCCGCTGCCGAGACGCAGCGCCCGGCCGAGATCGTCCTCGGTCGTGATCTTAAGGTTGCTTTCGCTCCCCATGACCAGTGCCACGGGCAGGCCGGCGCGCTCGGCGACCGCGGCGTCGTCGGGGAGATCGGCGCCGATCGCGGCGCGATGGGCGGCCAGGATCTTGTCGAAATGAAACCCCTGCGGGGTCTGGGCGCGCCACAGCCCGCCGCGGTCGACGGTTGCGGCGATCATCGGCGAAGCCCCGGCCGCCGCGTTGGCGCGCTTCAGCGTGTCGGTGACCGGCAAGGCCGGAATGGCGCCCGGAGCGCCGGCGAGCGCATCCAGGGTGCGGTCGATGATCTGTGGGTCGACCAACGGCCTCGCGGCGTCGTGGATCAGGACGTGGCGGGGCGGCTGGCCGGCCAGGCTTTCCAGGCCCAGCCGCACCGAATCCTGACGCGTGGCGCCGCCATGCACCGGCGGCAAAAGATCGAGCCTCGCGGTCGCGTCGTCATACAGCGCGCGGTCGTCGGGGTGGATCACGACGCGGACGGCGTCGATCCGGGCATGGCCGCGGAACAGCAGGGCGGCGTGGCGCAGCACGGGGACGCCCGCCATCTCGCGATACTGCTTGGGCAGTCCGCCGCCGGCGCGCACACCGCGCCCGGCCGCGACGATCAGGGCGATGCAGCCGGTCATGGTGTCGCCGCCCATTGTTTGCCCCCCCATTGTTTGAATGGAGCCGGTCCGGCATGATTCGGCATCGGCTGTAATGGGGGAGTGCTGAACATGGTGGCTTATGTCATCGCGGACGTAGAGGTTCTCGATCCGACCAAATATGAGGAATACAAGAAACTGACGCCTGAGGCGATTGCCAAACACGGTGGGCGGTTTCTGGCGCGCGGCGGCCAGAATGCCGTGCTCGAGGGCGATTGGCGGCCCGGCCGCGTCATCGTCATCGAATTTCCGTCCCTGGAGGCGGCGCGGCGCTTCTACACGTCGGTCGAATACACCGCGGCGCGGCGGGCCCGCGCCGGCGCCACCAGGAAGATGAACATGGTGGCGGTCGCGGGAGTCGATGAAGCGTGACCGGCGCTCTCGCCCCGGGGTCCGGGGCGAGAAGGGGCTAATCACACATAGAGAGTCTTCATCAGGAAATCGTGGGTCCGCTTGTTGGCGACCCGCGTTGAGTCCGCGTCGAAGTTCTTGCCGCCCTCGCGCGCGAACGCATGGTTCACGTTCGGGTATTTGTGCAGGGTGACGAGCGGGTTTTTCCCGAGCATCGCGGTCATCTTGTCCTGCACATCGTGGGGAACGAACTGGTCCTCCTCGGCGATGTGCAGCATCAGCGGCTTCTTCATCTTCGAGGCTTCGTTGAGCGCCACGTCGATGGCGACGCCGTAATAGGCGACCGCGCAGTCGATGGTGGTGCGCGTCGACATCAGGTAGGCGAGCTTGCCGCCGAGGCAGTAGCCGACGGCTCCCACCTTGCCCGAGCAGCCTGGGGTGCGGCGCAGCTCATCCATGGTCGAACCGAGATCCTCGACCCCCTTGTTCTGGTCGAAGCGCTGAAAAAGGGAGAACGCGAGGTCCCATTCCTTCTGCGTCTTGTCGGTGATCGAGATGCCGGGCTTGATGCGCCAGAAGAGATCGGGGCAGAGGACGATATAGCCCTGCTTGGCGTACTCGTCGGCGAGCTTGCGCATCACCTCGTTGACGCCGAAGATTTCCTGGATCAAGACGAGCCCGGGCATGTTCTTGACCCCGGGCGGCGGTGCGCTCGGGCGGGCGCCGTACGCTTTGAAGGTGCCCCCGAACTTTCCCTTGACTGATATATCCGGCATTCGCCGACCTCTGCAATTTTAGGTAATTCCTTGATTCTCAAGGAAGAGGACTACAATCGCAATATCACAATCCAGCAAAACCGTGCAACCAATCTCGAATTTTATCCACATATCCACAGGCTGTTTTTTCCGCAAATGCGCGGCGTCGCGGGTCCCGACACCGCCGCCCGAAGGGCAGGTTGCCGCAGTGGCAGGCGCACGGTTACCCTGAGCGCGGTTGCCCCCGGAGTCACGTGAGCTTTCCCGACGTCAAATTTGCCAATGCCGGCGCCTACTTCACGGCCTATGCCGCCGAGCTCGCGCGGGCGGTTGCCGGGGTCGATCCGGCGGCCCTGGATCGCGGGGGCGCCATTCTGCGGCAGGCGCTTAAGGAGCGGCGGACGATCTTCAGTTGCGGCAATGGCGGATCATGCGCCATCTCCAACCATCTGCTGTGCGATTTCGAAAAGGGGATCCAGACCGACACCGAGTTCCGGCCGCGCGTGATCAGCCTCAGCGCCAACACCGAAATCATCACCGCCATCGCCAACGATCTGGCCTTCGAGGATGTGTTTGTCTATCAGCTCCGCAGCCTGGCGGCCGCGGGCGACGTGCTGATCACCATCTCGTCGTCGGGGGATTCCGAAAACATCGTGCGCGCCGCGTCATGGGCGCGCGACAATAATGTCCGCGTGATCGCGCTGACCGGCTTCAGCGGCGGCCGGAGCGCCAAGCTCGCCGACGTGAACATCCATGTTCCCGCCGACAATTATGGCATCATCGAGGACCTCCACCAGTCGGTGATGCATGTCCTTGCGCAATCTTTGCGCATGGATGGCCTCTCGGCGGCCAAGGTGACCACGCTTAAGTTCTAAGGACCATGTCGAGTTCCTTGCTTCTCAGCCTGATTGCACTGGCGGCGCTGGTACCCGCGGCGGTGGCGCCCGTGATGCGCGGCGACGCGCTGGCGGCCTCGCGCGACGGCATTTACTGGGCGCTGCTGGCCGTCGCCATCGCCGGCCCGGCCCTGTGGATCTGGACCCAGCTCGGCAGCGCGTGGCGCACCGGACTGGCTCCGGCGTTATGGCTGTCCATCGCTGTCAGCCTGGTGCTGTTCGCGATCGTCTCGGCGCTGTCGCGCGTGGCGTGGCGCCTCAGCCCGTTGTTGCTGGGCTACCTGTTCCTGCTGGGCGTGCTGGCGACGATCTGGCAACACGCGCCGGAGCGGCCGCTCTCCGCCCATCCGCCGGCGGCATGGCTGCAGGCGCACATCCTGGTGGCGATCTCGGCGTATGGGCTGCTCACCCTGGCGGCCGTCGCCGGCAGCGCGGTATTTCTGCAGGAGCGGGCGCTCAAGGCGAAGCGGCCCAACGCCTTCACCCATCAGCTACCGTCCATCGCCGAGGGCGAGCGGCTGCAGATCCGGCTGCTCATGGCCAGCGAGGCGGTGCTGGCCGTGGCGCTGATCACCGGGATGACCATCGAGTGGCTGGAGCGCCGGCGGCTGCTGGTGCTCGACCATAAGACCGTTCTATCGATCGCGACTTTCGCGGTGATCGCGCTGCTGCTGTGGCTGCATCATCGCGGCGGACTGAGCTTCCGGCGCGGGGCGCGGTATCTGCTGCTGGCCTATCTGCTCCTGACCCTGGCCTATCCGGGGGTCAAGTTCGTCACTGACGTCCTGATCGGGTAGGGCGCCCGGCCGAAATATCTATAATTTTCGGCATTTCCGATCCGTTAACCATGTCGGCCTTATCCTGCCGCATCTCAAAGATTCGGCGGGCTGTCCATGTCACATGCGCAACTGTATCTGAAAGAGGCGACGACAATTCTGCAGCGGCTCGACAGCGCCGCCATCGACAACATGGCACAGGCGCTTGCGGAGCTCCGTGAACGGGGCGGGCGGCTCTTTCTGCTCGGCGTCGGCGGCAGCGCCGCCAACTGCAGCCATGCGGTCAACGACTTCCGCAAGCTGTGTGGCATCGAGGCCTATACCCCGGTCGACAATGTCTCCGAGCTGACGGCGCGCACCAACGACGAAGGCTGGGACACCGTGTTCGCCGAATGGCTCAAGGTGAGCCGCGCGAACTCAAAGGACGCCATCCTCGTCTTTTCGGTCGGCGGCGGCGATGCCGAGCGCAATGTCAGCCCGAATATCGTGTCGGCCTTGAAAGAGGCGAAGACGCGCGGCCTCAAGATCTTCGGCGTGGTCGGCCGTGACGGCGGCTATACGCGCAAGGTCGGTGACGTCGTGGTCGTCGTCCCGACGGTCGATGCGTCGCGGGTCACGCCGCACACCGAAGCGTTTCATGCCGTGGTCTGGCATTGCCTTGTTTCGCATCCGGTACTGCAGCGCGTCGCCACGAAATGGGAAAGCGTCGGCGAGCCGGCGCGCGCCAGAGCTTAGAACCGGGGCCTAGAAGGAGGCACACATGCGGGTCGACCAGCTCAAGATCAAGCTTTTCGCCGACGGCGCCGATCTCGCCGGAATGAAGGCGATGTACGCGAACCCGATGATCAAGGGGTTCACCACCAATCCGACATTGATGCGGAAGGCCGGAGTCACCGACTACAAGGCGTTCGCGCGTGATGTGCTCCGCGCGATCCCCGACCGGCCGGTGTCGTTCGAAGTGTTCGCGGACGAGCTCGACGAGATGGAGGCGCAGGGCCGCGAGATCGCCAGCTGGGGGCGGAACGTCAACGTCAAGATCCCGGTCACCAACACCAAGCGGACATTCTGCGGCCCGGTGATCCGGCGCCTGTCGGCGGCCGGCGTGCAGGTGAACGTCACGGCCGTGTTCACGCTGGAGCAGGTTCAGGCGATCTCCGAGTGCCTCTCGCCGTCGACCGGGGCGATCGTGTCGGTGTTCGCCGGGCGCATCGCCGACACCGGCCTCGATCCGGTCCCCGCCATGCGCCAGGCCCGCGCCATCCTCGCCGCCCGGCCGAAAGCCGAGCTCCTGTGGGCGAGCCCGCGCGAGGTCCTGAACGTCGTGCACGCGGACGAGGCGGGCTGCCACATCATCACCGCGACCAACGACATCCTCGCGAAGCTGGGGCTGTTCGGCAAAGACCTCGGCGACTACTCGCTCGAGACGGTCAACATGTTCTACCGCGATGCCAGCGCGTCGAAGTATAGAATTCCGACGGGGGCGCATGAACGCGAGCTCGCGTCCTGAACCAATCAACCCAACCAAGAAAGTCCCGGAGTATCGGTCGTGAATCTTCCCAGACTACGCAACGTGCTGATTACAGGCGGAGCCGGCTACGTCGGAACCCGGCTCACCCCCAAGCTACTGGAGGCGGGTCACAACGTCACCGTCTATGACGCGATGTACTACGGCTGCGAGCTCAAGCCGCAGCCGCGGCTGAAGCTCGTCGAGGGCGATATCCGTGATACCGCGAAGCTCAAGGAGCATCTCTGGGGCGTCGACGCCGTCATCCACCTCGCCTGCATCTCGAACGACCCGAGCTTCGAGCTGAACGAGAGCCTCAGCAAGACGATCAACTTCGACTGCTTCGAGCCGCTGGTGGTCGCCGCGAAGGAGCAGGGTGTCCGGCGCTTCGTCTACGCGTCGTCGAGCTCGGTCTATGGCGTCTCCGAGGCGCCGGAGGTCCGCGAGGACCATCCGCTGGTACCGTTGACGCTGTACAACAAGTTCAAGGGCCTGTGCGAGCCGGTCCTGTTCAAGCACCAGTCGCCCGACTTCGTCTGCGTGACCATCCGGCCGGCGACGGTCTGCGGCTACAGCCCGCGCATGCGGATGGACCTCAGCGTCAACATCCTCACCAACCACGCGGTGAATGCCGGCAAGATCACGGTGTTCGGCGGCTCGCAGAAGCGGCCGAACCTGCACATCGACGACATGTGCGACCTCTACAAGCTGCTGCTCGACGTCGAGGACGCGAAGATCGCCGGCGAGACCTTCAACGCCGGCCATCAGAACCTCACCATCAGCGACATCGCCGAGAAGGTGAAGCAGGTCGTACAGCAGGAATTCCCGGCCAAGGGCGAGATCGCGATCGTGACGACGCCCACGAACGATATCCGGTCTTATCACGTCAACTCCGACAAGATCGCCGCGAAGCTCGGCTTCCGGGCGAAGCGCGGCATCGAGGACGCGGTGCGCGACCTGTGCCAGGCGATGAAGCAGGGCAAGCTGCCGGCGAGCCTCGAGGACGAGCGCTATTCCAACGTCAAGGTCCTGAAGCGGCGGAAGATCGCCTGATGAGCAAGCCCGTCGCACTCGTCACGGGTGGCGCCGGTTTCATCGGCAGCCACATGACCGATTTGCTCGTGGCACAGGGATATGCGGTGCGCGTGATCGACAATCTGGTCGGCGGCCGCGAGGCGAACCTGGCGCACCACGCGAGCAATCCCGACGTCACTCTGGAGAAGCGCGACGTGCGCTCGCTGCAGCCGCAGGACAAGGTCTTCGCCGGGGCGCGATACCTGATCCATTTCGCCGGCATCGGCGACATCGTGCCGTCGATCGAAGCGCCGGCCGAATACATGTCGGCGAACGTCCAGGGCACCGTGGCCGTGCTCGAAGGGGCCCGCCATGCGCGCGCTCAGAAATTCGTCTATGCCGCGTCGTCGTCCTGCTACGGCCTGGCGAAGACGCCGACCCGCGAGGATCACCCGATCGCGCCGCAATATCCGTACGCATTGAGCAAGTACCAGGGCGAGCAGGCCGTCTTTCACTGGGGCCAGGTCTACAAGCTGCCGGTGAACTCGATCCGCATCTTCAACGCCTACGGCACGCGGTCCAGGACCTCGGGTGCCTACGGCGCCGTGTTCGGCGTGTTCCTGCGCCAGAAGCTCGCCGGCAAGCCTTTCACCGTCGTCGGCGACGGCACGCAGCGCCGGGATTTCCTGTACGCGACCGACGTCGCCGAAGCGTTCTACGCCGCGGCGACGACCGAGCGCACCGGCGAGATCTGGAATGTCGGCGCCGGGAATCCGCAATCGGTGAATCGCCTGATCGAGCTGCTCGGCGGCGAGCGCGTCACCATCCCCAAGCGCCCGGGCGAGCCTGACGTGACGTGGGCGGACATCGGCAAGATCACGCGCGAGCTCGGCTGGAAGCCGAAGGTGTCGTTCGAAGACGGGGTGGGGCGCGTCCTCGCCGCGATCGACTATTGGCGCGATGCGCCGCTGTGGACGCCGTCGTCGATCGCTGAGGCGACCGATACCTGGTTCCGCATGCTGGCGCCGACCCGGAGCTGATGCCGTGAAGTTCGACGAGCGGATCCGCGACAAGATCAAGAGCGCCCCCGAGGTCGCGGTGCTTATCGGCCCGCGTCCGCGCGACCGCCGGGTGATCCTGTGTCACGGCACGTTCGACATCGTGCATCCGGGGCATATCCGCCACCTGATGTTTGCGAAGAGCAAGGCCGACATCCTGGTCGTCACCCTCACCGGCGATGAACATATTCAGAAGGCGAATTTCCGGCCGTTCGTGCCCGAGCAGCTGCGGGCCCTGAACCTGGCCGCCTTCGAGATGGTCGACTACGTGATCATCGATCCCGAGCCGAAGCCGCTGCGCAACCTGCTCATCATCCAGCCGGACTTCTACGCCAAGGGCTACGAGTATGGCGGCAACGGCAATGTCGACCCGCGGACACAGGAGGAGGTCGACGCGCTGGCGCGCTACGGCGGCGAGATCATCTTCACGCCGGGCGACGTGGTGTTCTCGTCCTCGTCGATCATCGAAGCGGCACCGCCCAAGCTCGCGATCGAGAAGCTCCATGCCCTGATGGAGGCGGAAGATCTGGCGGTCGGCGATTTCCGCAAGGCCCTCGAGCGGTTCAAGGACGTGACGGTGCACGTCGTCGGCGACACGATCGTGGACGGCTATACGCATACGACCCTGATCGGCGGCAACACCAAGACGCCGACATTCTCGGTGCGCTTCGAGCGCCAGACCGACTACGTGGGCGGCGCCGGAATCGTCGCCAAGCACCTGAGAGCCGCCGGCGCCGAGGTCGTGTTCACCACGGTGCTGGGCGACGACCCCCGGAAGGAGTTCGTGCTCAAGGACCTCGCCGAGGCCGGCGTGCGCGTCAACGCCGTGATCGACAGCACCCGGCCGACCACCCACAAGAACGCCTTCATCGCCGGCGGCTATCGGCTGCTCAAGCTCGACACGCTCGACAACCGGGCGATCACGGGCCGGGTCTTCAACGAGGTTCGCAAGCACGTCGAGAGCGAAAAGACCCAGGTCGTGGTCTTCAGCGATTTCCGCCACGGAGTTTTCAACCACAACACCATCGAGCCCCTGATCGCGGCCATCCCGCGCAACGCCTACCGCGTCGCCGACAGCCAGGTGGCCACCCGCTGGGGCAACATCCTCGAGTTCAAGGGCTTCGACCTGATCACGCCCAACGAGCGCGAAGCGCGCTTTGCGCTCGGCGACCAGGATTCGGTCGTCCGTCCGCTGGCGCTGAAACTGTATCACCAGGCCGAGTGCAAGACGCTGATGCTGAAGCTCGGCGAGCGCGGCATGATCACCTACCGCTCGGGACCGGTGAAGTCCGGCAAGCTCGAAGACGTCCGCGCGTTCTTCGTCATGGACAGCTTCACCGAGCGGGTTGTCGACGCGGTCGGCTCGGGGGACGCCCTGCTCGCCTATGCGACGCTCACCATGGCGACCAGCCGGAATGAAGTCATCGCCTCGGTGCTGGGATCGATGGCGGCCGCCATCGAGTGCGAGCATGACGGCAACATTCCGGTGCGGCCCGAAGACGTGCGGGCGAAGCTCGATCATGTCGAGCGGATGATCAACTACGCCTGAGCGGTGTGAGCGACTATGCGCGTGATCGTCGTCGGTTACGGCGTCCAGGGACGCAAGCGGGCGAACATCGCCGGCCCCGAGCTGGCGGCGGTGGTCGATCCCGTGGCCGACGGCGCCCGCTACCGCCGCATCGAGGACGTGCCGCCGGACAGCTATGACGCGGCCCTCGTGTGCACGCCCGACGAGCCCAAGCTGGCACTGCTCGACTATCTGCTCCGCCACGGCAAGCACGCGCTGGTCGAAAAGCCCCTCTTGGTCGGGCGGTCCTCGGAGATCCTGCGCCTGCGCGATCTGGCGCAGGAGCGGCGGGTGGCGTGCTACACGGCGTACAACCATCGCTTCGAGCCGCATATCGTCCGCCTGAAGCAGCTCCTGGACTCCCGCGAGCTGGGGCGGCTCTACGCGGCGCGGTTCTTCTACGGCAACGGCACGGCGCGCGACGTCCGCAACTCGGCGTGGCGCGACACCGGCGCCGGCGTGCTGCCGGATCTCGGCTCGCATCTGCTCGACATGGCGCTGTTCCTGTTCGGCCGCTGGAGCGGCGAACTGCGCGTGTGGACGGCGAACCGGTTCGAAAACCGGGCCTTCGACCACATCGCCTTCGGCGGCGGCGGCCAGCCGCTGCTCGAGATGGAGATGACGCTGCTCTCCTGGCGCAACGATTTCGTCTGCGACGTCTTTGCCGAGAACGGATCGGCGCATATCCGCTCGCTCTGCAAATGGGGGCCGACCACGTTCACGCGGCGGCGCCGCGTCCTGCCGTCGGGGCGTCCGACCGAGGAGACGGTGGAGCTGGTCCAGCCGGACCCGACCTGGGCGGCCGAGTACGAGCATTTCAAGCGGCTCTGCGCCCAGGGTGCCGGCAATCTCGACAACGACATCGTCATCAACGACGCGCTCGCCGCCTTGACCCGGCAAAGCCTGGAGAAGGTGGCATGAGCCCGCCTTCGCTGAAGCTACGGCGGGCGCCTCCCGTGCGCCGGAGCTCCGGTAGGAGCGAAGACGCATGAGCCAGGTGCGCGTCGGCTTTGCCGGGATGACGCATCTCGGCATCAATTCGGCGGCCGCCACCGCCGCGCGCGGCTTTTCGGTCGTCGGCTACGATGCCGATGCCCCGCTTGCGGCCGCCCTTGGCCGCGGCGAGCCTCCGCTCGTCGAACCGGGCCTGACCGAGGCGCTCACCGAACATCGCGGGCGCCTCACGTTCACCGCCGATATCAAGCAGCTGGCCGCGTGCGACGTGATCTACGTGGCACCCGATGTTCGGACGGACGATGCGGGGACGAGCGACCTCGGGCCTCTGCGCGGGCTCATCACGGACGTGGCGAAAACGGCCGGGCCCGCCGCGACGATCGTGGTCCTGAGCCAGGTCCCGCCGGGCTTCACGCGCCCTTACGCGGCAACCGACAAGCGCTTTCTCTACCAGGTCGAGACCTTGATCTTCGGCCGCGCCATGGAGCGGGCCCTGCATCCCGAGCGGTTCATCGTCGGCTGCGCCGATCCGGCTTCCGGCTTGCCCAAGGCCTATACCGCGGTCCTCGCCGCGTTCGGCTGCCCGGTGCTGCCGATGCGCTTCGAGAGCGCCGAGCTCGCCAAGATCTCGATCAACATGTGCCTGGTCGCTTCGGTCGGCGTCGCCAACACCATGGCCGAGATCTGCGAGAAGGTGGGCGCCGACTGGTCGGAGATCGCGCCGGCGCTGAAGCTTGATGCCCGCATCGGGCCGAAATCCTATCTCTCGCCGGGTCTCGGCATCGCCGGCGGCAATCTCGAACGCGACCTCGCGACCGTCGTGCGCCTGTCGGGCGAGCACGGCACCGACGCCGGCATCGTCAAGGCGTGGCTCGCCAACAGCGCGCGCCGCCGCGACTGGGTGCTGGCGCGCCTGGCCGAGACCGTGCTCGGCGGAGCCGGGGACCCGATCGTCGCCGTGCTCGGCCTCGCCTACAAGGAAGATACCGCCTCGACCAGGAATTCACCGGCGCTGGCGCTCCTCGCCAGCCTGCAGGGCGTGCGGGTGCGCGCCTACGATCCGGTCGTGAAGGCCGATCCCGCCTGGCACCGCGCCATGGCGGCCGCGGGCTCGGCCCTCGCGGCGTGCGACGGTGCGGCGGCGGTCGTCTTGATGACGCCCTGGACGGAGTTCCGCGAGCTCGATCCCGCCGCCATGGCGAAGCGCATGGAGGGGCGGGTGGTCATCGATCCGTACCGGTTGCTCGATCCGGCGAAATGCCGCGCCGCCGGCTTGCGCCATCACGTGCTGGGCCGCCCGGCCGAGGCGGCGTGATGCTGGAGCATCTTCAAAATCAGCCGAAAGCGCCGGCCCGCGCCGTGGTCATGGGCTCACACGGGTTTGTCGGCGGTGCGGTCGCGCACCATCTGCGCTCGCAGGGCATCGACACGCTCGGCCTAAGCCGCGCCGAGATCGATCTCCTGCAGCCGGACGCCGGTGAAAGACTGGCCGCGACGCTGCGGCCGGACGACACGTTCATCTTCGTCTCGGCGCTGGCGCCCTGCCGCGATCTCGACCTGCTCATGCGCAACCTCGGCATGGTGCGCGCGGTGTGCACGGCGCTGGACAAGCGTCCGGTCGCGCATGTCATCAACATCAGCTCGGATGCGGTCTACGCGACCGCCATCGAGACCGTCGACGAGCGGACGCCGACGGCACCCACGGATCTCCACGGCATGATGCATGCCGCCCGCGAGCTCATGCTGCAGACCGCCGTCAAGGCGCCGCTGGCGATCCTGCGGCCGACCTTGCTCTACGGCGCCGCCGATCCGCACAACGGCTACGGCCCGAACCGCTTCCGTCGCCTGGCGGCCGAGGGCAAGGAGATCACGCTGTTCGGCAACGGCGAGGAGCAGCGCGACCACGTGCTGATCGACGACGTCGCCGCGATCGTCGGCAATTGCATCCTGCACCGCTCGAAGGGCGTGCTGAACATCGCGACCGGCCGCTCCGTGTCGTTCCGCCAGGTGGCCGAGATGGTGATCGCGGGTCAGCGGTCGCCGTCGCGTATCGCACCGACGCCGCGCCGCAATCCGGTCGTGCATCGCCATTTCGACACGATCGACCGCGTGAAGGCGTTTCCGCGCTTTGCCTTCACGCCCCTCGAGCAAGGCCTGGCGCGCGCCCACGCAGAGACGGGAGCATCACGTGGCTGAGATCAACCTGTTGCGCCGCTATCCGAAGTCGAAGCGCAACGTCACCAAGCGCTCCGAGGCGCAATCCGCGGCGAACATCGCGCTGTCGCGCCAGTATGGCCGCGAGTATTTCGACGGCGCGCGCGATACCGGCTACGGCGGCTACCGCTATGACGGCCGCTGGGTGCCGATCGCGGAGGACATCGTAGAGCATTTCAAGCTGAAGCCGGGAATGCGCGTCCTCGACGTCGGCGCCGCCAAGGGGTTCCTGGTCAAGGACCTGCTGAAGGTGTGCCCGGGGCTGGAGGTGTTCGGCCTCGACGTCTCCGCATACGCGCTCCTGAGCTGCGAGCCGGAAGTCGTCGGGCGGCTGCATCTCGGCGACTGCCGCAAGCTGCCGTTTCCCGACCGCAGCTTCGACGCCGTGCTGGCGATCAACACCATTCACAACCTCGAGCGGGCGGACTGCATCCAGGCGCTGCACGAGATCCAGCGCGTGTCGAAAGGCGGCGCCTACGTGCAGGTCGATTCGTACCGCAGCGACGCCGAGCGCGAGCTGTTCCTCAGCTGGGTGCTCACGGCGAAGACGCATTACGACCCGGCCGGATGGCAGCAACTGTTCCGCGACGCGGGATATACGGGCGATTTTTATTGGACCATCATCGAGTAGCGTCGGCGACTCGGGAGCTCATGCAATGGACGGACGCACCATGGACACCTCAGAGCGGCGGAACAGCTTCGATGCGACGGCGGCGCGCGAGCGGTGCCGGAAGTATCGACTGCGCATCCTGGAGATTTCGCAACAGGTCGGCGCCTTGCACATGGCCGGCGCCTATTCCTGCACCGAGGCGGTCGACGCCTTCTACAACGTGCTGATGCGCCGCGCCGGCGCCCAGTCGCCGTCCCCAAAGTCGCCGGACACGTTCCTGATGTCCAAGGGCCACGGCTGCATGATCCAGTACGTGGTGCTGGAGGACATCGGCGTGCTGCCGCGCAAAGACCTCGACCTCTACTGCAAGAAGGAGGGCCGCCTCGGCTGCCATCCCGACTACGGCAATCCCGGGATCGAGGCGTCGACCGGCTCGCTCGGTCACGGACTGTCGATGGCGGTCGGCATGGCCTATGCCGAGCGGCTCAAGAAGAACGGCGGCCAGGTGTTCGTCGTGCTGAGCGACGGCGAGATGCAGGAAGGCTCGACCTGGGAGGCGCTGATGATGGCGTCTTCGCTGAAGCTCGAGAACATCGTGCTGTTCATCGACAACAACGACTTCCAGAGCCTCGGCCGCACCTCGGAGACCCATCCGAGCTTCTATCCCGTGGTCGACAAGCTGGTCGCCTTCGGCTGGGAGGCGGTCGAGTTCGACGGCCATGATTCCCGCGCCATTGTCGAGGCGGTGTGGGCGCGCCGCGGCGGCAAGCCGCTGGCCCTCGTCGGCAAGACGACCAAGGGCAAGGGCCTGAGCTTCATGGAGAACCAGCCGATCTGGCACTACCGCGCGCCGAACAAGCAGGAATACGAGCAGGCCCTGAAGGAGCTGGGGGTGGCGCCATGAGAAACGCCTTCGCCGAAGCCCTGTACGACGTCGCGCGCCACGATGATCGGGTGGCGATCGTCGTCGCCGACATCTCGCCCGCGGGGCCGATGGCCAAGTTCCAGCAGGAATGCGGCGAGCGGTTCATCAATGTCGGCGTCGCCGAGCAGAGCATGATCGGCATCTGCGCCGGCCTGGCGCTGAAGGGGATGCGGCCGTTCGCGTACACGATCGCGACGTTCACGCTGTACCGGCCGTTCGAGATGGTGCGCGACGACCTCTGCTACCAGAACCTGCCGGTCACCGTGGTCGGCATGGGCGCCGGGGTCATCTATTCGACCCTCGGCGGCACGCACCACACGCAGGAGGACATCGCGATCGCCGGTGCCTTGCCCAACATGCAGATCCTCACCGCCTGCGACCCGCTCGAAGTGCGCGAGATGACGCGCTTCTGCGCCCAGGACAACAAGGGGCCGCTGTATTTCCGGCTCGGCAAGGCCGGCGAGCCGATCCTCACCGACAAGGCCGTCGAGCCGTTCGAGTTCGGCAAGCTGCGCATGATCCGGCGCGGCAAGACCAAGGACGTGTGCATCCTCTCGCACGGCATCATCATGAAGATGGCGATGCAGGTCGCCGACGAGATGGAGAAGGGCGGGGCGTCGGTGTCGGTGGTGAACGCCCACACCCTGAAGCCGCTCGACGTCGAAGGCGTCGCCCGGGTGCTGCGCGACTACAAGCGGGTGATCGTGGTCGAGGAGCACGCGCCGCAGGGCGGGCTGGCGCCGCGCACCAAGCAGATCGCCTGGGACACCCAGGCGCCGTGCAAGCTGCACACCTTCACCTTGAAGGACGAGTTCATCCACTGCTACGGCAGCCACGACGACCTCCTGGCCGCCCACGGCCTCAGCAAGCCCCAGATTTTGGCTGCCGTCGCATGAGTCACCACAAAGGAAAGCCCGACGCTTCGTCGGGCAAAACACCACGCTCGCGACTGCGAGCGCGCGCGCTTATGCGCGCGGGAGCCAAGAGGCGCGGATGCGCCTCGCCCGGCGCTTGAGGGTCTTAGAAAAGGGACTGACCATGAATTCAAGATCGACCTTCTGGCCCGCCGTCGAAATGGACGGCGAGCCCTGGGTGCGCCTGGACAACGGTGCCAGGTTCGCCAAGTGGACGCACGACGACGAGGTCAACCATAACCAGCGCCTGCGCCAGGCGCAGAAGTACCAGTTCTTCGTCAATGCGTTCGATCACCTGAAGCAGAACCGGATTCCCGGCGACTATTACGAATTCGGCTGCCACCGCGTGCGCACCTTCCGCATGGCGCTCACCGAGGCGCGCCACCAGAACCTCGATCAGATGCGCTTCCTCGCCTTCGACAGCTTCAAGGGCCTGCCGCCGACCACCTCGGATCCGACCTTGGAGCTCTGGCATCAGCCCGGCGTGCTCGCGACCTCGGTCGAGGAGTTCCGCCGGCTGGTCAACGAGCACGGCGTTTATGCCGATAAGATCGAGACCTTCCCCGGCTATTACGACGCGAGCCTGACGCCGGAGCTGCAGAAGAAGCTGGTCGCGCGCAAGAGCACCATCGCGCTCGTCAACATCGATTGCGATCTCTACGAATCCGCGGTGCCGGTGTTCGACTTCATCGAGCCGCTGCTGCAGGAAGGCTCGCTGATCTACCTCGACGATATCCTGGTCGGCTACAAGGCCTCGCCGATGAAGGGCGTCGCACGAGCCTGGCTGGAGTTTCAGGCGCGCAGCCGCTTCAAGTATATGCGGCATATGGACATCGGCTGGTGGGGCCGCTGCTACATCGCCTATGTGCCGGACCCGGCCGTGCCGCAGGGAGTGATCTGATTCCAGGCGCCCCGATCCCGGGCTCGAAGCCGCATATCCTCGTCACCGGGGCCTCCGGCTTCGCCGGCGGCCATCTGGCCCGGCTTCTGGCGGAGAAGGGATTTGCGGTCACGGCGCCGATGCGCCGGCCGGCGGACGCGGAGCGGCTCCGCATCCCCGGCGTGACGATGCTGCCGGGCTATCCGCCGGAGCTGCCGTCGGGGATCGCGGCCGTCGTCCATGCCGCCGCGACCTCGGCCGGCCCCACGGATCGGCTGGTCGCCGACAATGTGGATCTCACGGCGCGGCTGCTCGACGCGGCGGCGACAGCGCGCGTCAGGCACTTCATCTTCATGTCGTCGATGTCGGTCTACGGCAGCATCGCGGCGCCGGAGGTCGTGGAGACCACGCCGTCGGTCGATCCCGACGTCTATGGCACGACCAAGCGCCTCGGCGAGGCTCTGCTCGCCGAGCGCTGCGCCCACCCCGGGCCCGAGCGACCCATGACCGGGGTTGCCATACGCCTGCCGGCGGTGATCGGGGCGGGGGCGGCGCGTCATTGGCTGGCCGTCGCGGCAAGCCGGCTCGCCGCCGGCGAGGAGGTTCCGGTCTTCCATCCCCGGGCGCGCTTCAACAACGCCGTGCATGTGGCCGACCTGGCCGGGCTGATCGCCAACATCGTTGGCGGCGCCACGACCGGTTTTCACGCGATCAACGTCGCCAGCGACGGCACCATCACCGTGTCGGAGGCGGTGGAGATCCTCCGCCACGGCCTGAAATCGACGTCGCGGGTGCGCGAGGTTGCGACCACCCGGCCGTCCTTCGTGATTTCGATCGACCGGGCGCGGCAGGTCTTTGGCTTCAAGCCGATGACCATCGCCGCGGCACTACAGGCGTATGCCCGGGAGACCGCCGCGGCGGCTGGACAGGGCCGAGGCTAGTGGATCGACGCCAACAGATGAGTCCCGATCTTTTTTCCCTCGTCACCCCGGACGAGCGAAGCGAGATCCGGGGTCCATCTCGCCCGTGGCAGCATGGACCCCGGCTCGCGCGGCTGCGCCGCTTGGCCGGGGTGACGGCTGAGGATGTTCTGCACTGGGTATCATCTGTCAGAGTCGCACCACTAGAAACCGGAGATCATTAGGTAATTTTTAATTAACCATCACTTAGACTCAAATCCTTCCGATCGCGCTGCGGGCGCTTCCCGCGGCCGGATCTTATGGAGCGTTGCCGGATGACCATGACGGCAGAGGCATCAGCGGCCGAGCACCGCGACGAATTGCGCCGCCTTCCGCAGCCCGAGCCGTCGCTGGGACTGGCGGCCTACCGGCGCGAGCGCGAGTTGGCGCTGGCCGCCGATCCGCGCCGCGCCGAGAACTACCGCAAATACATGGCGTCCAGCCGCCGCAGCGCCAAGGTCGACTATCTGCCGGTGAAGCTCGACGTCGAGAACGTCAGCCGCTGCAATTTCCGCTGCACGATGTGCGTGGTCAGCGACTGGCCGCACGGCAAGCGGGCGGGGGACCTCTCGCTGGACGCGTTCAAGGCGCTGATCGACGAGCAATACGGGCTGCTCGAGATCAAGCTCCAGGGCATCGGCGAGCCGACCATGCAGGGCGACGACTTCTTCGCCATGATCCGCTACGCCCGCGCGAAGCACATCTGGGTGCGGACGACCACCAACGCGTCGCTGCTGCACCTCAAGGACAACTATCGCAAGCTCGTCGACAGCGGCGTCAACGAGATCCAGATCTCGGTCGACGGCGCCGACGAGGCGACGTTCACCAAGATCCGGCGCGGCGCCGTCTTCAAGCGCGTGATGTCGAACATCCGCATGATCAACGCCTACTGCCGCGAGAGGAACATCACGCTCACCAAGATGTGGACCGTGGTGCAGCAGGGCAACATCCATCAGCTCGACGAGCTGGTCGACCTGGCGGCCGATCTCGGCTTTCCGCAGAGCGTGTTCTCGCTGAACCTGTCCGATTGGGGCATCGACGCGTGGTCGGACCGCAACCGCGCCGTCGACGTCGAGACCCGGCTCACGGCGGACCGCCTGATGGCCCTGCACGAGCGCGGCAAGGCGCTGGGCCTGGGTGTCCGGTTCTGGAACGTCGTCGAGAAATACAACACGGACTCCCGCGAGGGGCTGTGCCCGTGGCCGTTCGAGCGCGCCTATGTCTCGTCGGACGCCCGCATCGTGCCGTGCTGCTATCTCGGCAACCCCGACGTGCTCGAGTTCCAGGGGGCCAAGGCCGGGTTCACCTCGGTCTGGCAGGGCCAGGCGTACGAAGCCTTCCGCCAGGCCCATCTCGACGGCGACATCCCGCCGGCCTGCCGCGGCTGCTACAAAGCGGGCCAGCACTGAGAGCGGTGGGCGGTAATATGGAAACGTCTTTTCCTTTCGTCATTCCCGCGCAAGCGGGAATCCATGGTTCAGCGGCGCGATGGATGCCCGCTTTCGCGGGCATGACGAGAGAGAGACTGCTCCGGCCCCGTCGCACGCAGCACTAAGAACCAGGAGACCGCCGTGGCCGATACGTCGATCCGCTTCCACGACAAGTTCCTTCCCGACCAGCCGCAGCATTCGGACCAGTTCCAGGGCTCGCGCGAGGAGTACTGGTCGGCGCTGTACGACACGATCTGCCGCTCGAGCGGCATCGTCGACCCGTACCGCGAGTTCGACCTCGCGACCAGCGACATGTTCACGGTCGAGGAGATGGCCTCGAACCCGATCCCGCTCCGTTTCATCCATCTGCTGCTGCAGCTGTCGGGGGCCCGCCGGGTGCTGGAGATCGGCGCCTTCATCGGCCTGTCCGCGATGAGCTTCGCCCGCGCCCTGCCGCCGGACGGCAAGGTCGTCAGCATCGAGAAATTCGACAAATTCGCCGCCGTGGCGCGCGAGAATTTCCGCCGCAACGGGCTGGCCGACAAGATCGATCTGCGCGTCGGCGACGCCAATGAGGTGATCGGCACCCTGCCGAAGAACCAGCTCTTCGACTTCGTGTTCATCGACGGCGACAAGGGCCGCTATCTGGATTATTTCCGGATGACCGATCCCCTGGTGGCGCCCGGCGGCCTCGTCATCGTCGACGACGTGTTCTTCCACGGCGAGGCGATCAACCCGCGTCCGAAGACGGACAAGGGGCAGGGGGTCAAGCGCTTCCTCGACGCCATGAGCGAGCTCAAGGGCTACCTGCGGGTGGCGCTGCCGCTCAGCAACGGCATGATGCTGCTGCGCAAGGACAAGCCTGTCCAGAAATAGGGGTCGTAATTTTGTGACGCAGCCACCCCTCACCCCGGCGCTTCGCGCCCCTTCCCGGTCACCCACTCTCGCAATGTCGGGCATCCGCCCGGCATTGCGGCCTCTCCCACAAGGGGAGAGGGGGAAGTCGCACGCTCTTAGTTCACCTCTCCCCTTGAGGGAGAGGTCGCGAGCACCCGGAATCTTTTTCAGGGGGCGAAGCCCCCTGCACCCCGGGAGCGGGTGAGGGGTGGGCCGTATTCGTGATGGTCGTAGGTAGGGAACTGTAATGAAAACAGCTTTGGTCATTGGCGGCGGCTTCGCCGGCTGCGCCGCGGCGCATCAGTTGGCGCTCATGGGCGGGTGGGACGTCACCGTCGTCGAGATGCAGCCGTTCCTCGGCGCCGGTGTCCGCACCATGTGGTACGGCGGGCATCCGCACACCTTCGGCCCGCGCCACTTCCTGACGCCCAAGGAGGAGATCTACCACTTCCTCAACAAATACGTGCCGCTCCGGCGCTGCGACGGCCATGAGTTCCTGACCTATGTCGAGCCCGACCAGGCCTTCTACAACTTCCCGATTCACCGCGACGACATCGCCCAGATGCCGGACCGGCCGAAGATCGACGCCGAGCTCAGCCGCGTGACCGTCGAAGGGGTGAAGGCCGCGCGCAACCTCGAGGAATACTGGATCGCCTCGGTGGGGAAGATCCTCTACGACAAGTTCATTGACGGCTACTCCAGGAAGATGTGGCGGATCGACGACAACACGCTCCTCGACGACTTCTCGTGGTCGCCCAAGGGGGTCACGATCAAGGACGGCCCGCGCGCCGCCTGGGACACCGCTCTGTCCGCCTATCCGTACGCGCCGAACGGCTACGACGATTATTTCGACATCGCCACCGCCGAGGCCAAGGTGCTGCTGAGCACCCGGATCGAGACATACGACATTCCGAAGAAGACCGTCGTGATCAAGGGCGAGAAGATGACCTTCGACGTCATCGTCAACACGGCCCCGCCCGACATGCTGTTCGAGAAGTGCTTCGGCGAGCTGCCGTTCATCGGCCGCGACATGCACCGGATCGTGATGCCGGGCGAGTACGTGCTGCCGCCCAACGTCTACTTCCTGTATTACGCCGGGCCCGAGCAGTTCACCCGCATCGTCGAGTACAAGAAGTTCACCCATCACAAGGCGCCGACCACCCTGATCGGCCTCGAGTTCCCATCGATGAACGGCAAGCACTATCCGCTGCCGTTCAAGTCCGAGATGGCCAAGGCGCAGAAATACATCGACCTGATGCCCGACGGCGTGTTCTCGATCGGCCGGCCGGGGAGCTACCGCTACAACGTCGACATCGACGACACGCTCATGCACGCCATGGACGTCGCGGAGAAGCTCAGGTCGTAAGCGTCGTCTATCGCCAGGCGCAAGTGTTCCGCTGGCCGGTTGCAAAAGGTTTCATGTAAGGTTTGCCGCTTCATGGCCGAGCCCGGCGTAAACGCGAGGCCGGCGCGCGCCGACCATGCAGCAAGCGCGATCCACCGCCGTCCAGGTCCGAAAGACGAAGGCGCAGAGAAGATTCTAAGCCGCGAAGGACGATCTTTGATGCGGCAAGCGGAACGGATCGTCACCGACCTTGCGCAAGGCGACGAACGAGTAGTCCTTCGGGATCGTGTAGCTGTTTGGCGCCAGCTTGCCGGCGACAGCCTCGCGGACCAGGAGCCACTGGTTCACGATCTTGCTCCAGACCGTTCGGTGATCCCGAAGGTCTTTCAAACCGATCGGCAACATGTCGAAGTCCAGCTCGACCTCGGGCGATGCGACATGGATCTGGCCGCGGACATCGATCGCGTCGACATAGCTGTAGTCTTCCATGACATAACCGTTCGCCGTCGCAAGGTCGAAAAAGAATTCCGGATGAATGTTGTAGAACCCGTGATTGACCTCGCCGAAGGCGGGCAACACGTGCAGTCCGAGGCCGCCAGGCCGCAGGGTATCGTGGATGAACCGGAACACCGCCGGAATATTGAACACATGCTCCGCTGTGCCGAAGTTCGTCACGGCATCGAACTTTTCAGGGAGATGTATCGGTTCGTTTAGATCCATTTTCCAGTCGGCGCGCTTGTCGGTGATGTCGATCGACCGATAGGCGTCGTATCCGAAGATGGCATAGAACGGAGCTGCAGCATCCGGCCGAAAAGTCTCGCCGTCATAGATCCGGTCGAGAAGCTGGGCCAAGCGCTGAGGCGGCTGGTGGCTCCTTCCGTACATCTCAAGCCCGGGACGAGGGCAGAGGACCAGATCCTGCGGGCCCAGATCCAGAATCGCCCCAGTTTTGTGCAGGATGTTTTTGCTCGCGAGGCGGTGCATCCACGCCGTCGATATGATGCTGATACCCATAGTGGATCCGTTATCTTCGAAGACGGGGGGTGCGACCGCGCCTTAGGGCTTCGGTTGGCCCGGTGCCGGGTGGCCGAAGAGCACCACATAGCGTTTGGCGGCTTCGTCGCGCAGCCGTTCTATGACGGTGGATCGCGGTGCTGATCAGGACACCAGGAGCGATATCGAGGAACCAGGCGCAGGCGTTGACGGCGTAGTAGCCGGAAAGGGGTGCTGTGAAGCGCGCCGCCGCGGGGTCGAATCCGCCGCCCAGGTTTACCTCGGCGTGCCGGAAGCCGACCTTTACGTAGGTGCGGGTCGGCACCGGAGGCTGCGGGACATTGTCGAGGGTGGCGCGGAAGATGACCGTCACGCAGACAGCTCCGTAGGTCCGATTTCAGTAAGTTTAAACCAATTACGGTTAAGATTTATTATCGCCCATGAATACCGTCGAACCGTCCTTCGCCAACGCCGACGTGCTCGCGTTTTATCGCGAGCTCCCGTTCAATTACCGGGAGTCTGCAGTCGAGCACGCGCGCCATATCCGGCAGGTCTTTCCGGGGTTCTTCTCGGTCCTGGCACGCAAAGCGCAATGAGATTCGGCGGGCACCGACAGAAAGGGATCAGCCATGATTGAAGCAGTCGCTATCTCGGTCGTTTTGTTTCTCGCCGGTGCGGTAATCTTTGCGGCGCGGCGAGCAAAGAACCGGCGCAACGCGAACCCGAGCGATGTCTACCCGCACTGGTAAGCGGGCGATCTAAGCCACGGGCTGTGCGCTCCTCGCGGCAAGGAAGCCACGCGCGAACACCGCATCGGCGATGTGCTGCGCGATGATGCGGTTGAACTCCGTCGTGTAGTGCATGTTGTCCAGGTAAAGCGGCCGCTTCTCATTTTCCTGAATGTCGGCGAGCCAGATGAAGTTGTCGCCGAGATTTTGCGTCTGCCTGAGCTGCGCCATCAACTTATAACCTTCGCCGGAGCGCTCGTGGCCGCCAAAGCCGTAATGCTTGTTCAGGGCGACATGGTATTGGAGGTCGTATTTGTAGGCGGGCGTGGGCTGCCACACGAAAATCGCCTGAACCCCCCAATCGCGGCATAGCGCCTCGATCTGCCGCTTGTTCCCCAGCCAGCGAGCGACGGCTGGAACCATTTCGTTCGGATCGACCGCAATCGGCCGATAGAGATATTGGCCCGCGCCGGCGCTCTTTTTTGCAAGCCGCGCCCCGATCTGCTCGATTGCACGGAAAAGCGGCAAGCTGGCAAGGAAGTCCCTGAGCTTCTGCCACTCGGGCTTCGCGATGAGGCGGTTTAGAGTCTTTCCGTCGTTCATCGCGTTATGAGCGTTGAGCGCCTGCCAGAAAACTCCGGAAGTAGCCGGCAGCCCGTTGAAAAAATAGCAGTCGTTCACACCGTCTAGGAAGAACACCATGTCCGGCACGACGTTCGCGAGCAGCATCTGCTGAAACAAAATGCGCTCCTGCGTCGAAAACCACGCCCCGCGGCCGAAATTGTAGACCCGAATCGGTTTGTCGATGCCGCGTCGGTTGTTGAGGATCGCCTGCAGGAAGCTCGGAATCGACGTCCAATCGGGACCGACGTTCAGTGCCGTCGAGCCGCCAAAAAAGAAGATGTTGTAGAACTGCGCTGAGGGCGGCCATGGTCCCTGATTGCGGACGTGGCGGAAGCCCGCTGGGTGGCTGTTCAGGAATCGCCCCTGAAACGGCGGATGTCGAAACTCGACAAACGGTTCGTAGACATTCACACCGATGGCCAGTCGCCGGTACTCGTTGCAGAAATCCGGCCATTCTTCTGCTTTGATGTCGAACCACTCAGGGATGTACGGCTTAAGCTCGCCCTCGAAGCGGGACAGGTAGTCGAGGCCAAGCCGCTCGTTTTCCGAGAGTAGCAGGCTCGGCCAGCGGCGGAAGATCGCCCAACAGAGGGCGTTCAGGAGCACGAACGCCAGGATGAGCGCTAGGGCATAGAGCGTCGGATCGAAGGGCATGATTAACGATGTGGTTCCATCGCAAGGCGCAGGCCTTCAGCCTTCGACACTCAAATGGCTGCGGACGAGTCCGGACCTGTTCTCGTTCGAGACGGCGGCGAGCGCCGGCGATGTGGCCGATGGCGACAGCGGCTGCCAATCCGCGGGCGCGGACAAAAGTTCGCCGAAAACCCCGTTTTCCCTCATCGCATCCACAAACTGCGAGCCCTGGATATTCACGCTCTTCAGCAGGGTCGGCAAAAACTTGGCGACGTCCGCGATGTCGCGGCATCCGAACGGACCCATGTCGACGTAGATCTGTCCGCCGACGACCCAGAACGGCTGGTTTGTCGATTGCGCCTGTCGCGCTGCCTGCGCGGCCGCCGCAGTCTCTTCGGCACGCTGGTGCTGACGACACGCGGTGCGATAAGCAAGGGTGGCGATCTTCTGCTCAGGCGACAACGATGCGATCAGCGCGTCCACCTGCGCGAGAAAATCGGGATCGTCGACCCATGGCACGCACGAGACCACGTACATGTCGTTCAGAATTCGACGGGCCAGCAGGCCGCGGTCATAGTTCAGATGGCCGAAGCGTTCCGGCATGAGCGCCCGGGCTTGCGATACGACGGCGCCGAGCGCGTTCGATGTGGTGAAAAGCTTGGCTTCATGCAAGGGGAAGAGCTCCTGGCCGGCGTGCTCGTCAATGTAATCACGCAGGCGGCGCGAGCCTTTCCCTTTCGAATACATCGTGCCCACGTTCGACTGCTGCGAGCGGCCGCCAATCGCACCGTAGGCATCCAGGAATATATAACGGCCGGGCCGGGCCAGGCCGAGCAGGAAATATGAACAGCTGAGATCGGCGCCGGGCGGCCAGAACAGGCGTCCGATGCGCCGGCGCACTTCATCGCCGAGCGATTTCCGGTAGAGACTCGCGTTGGTGCATGGAAATCCGGCCGTCAGGCTGAGCGTCTGACAGAACATGTCGAGGATCCGGTCGGGATTGCACCGATAAACGCCACCGGTCGTGCCAATGTCGACGCTCAGAATGTTCCCGCGATTGGGCAGCGTGCCGTACTCGATCTGCCAGTCCGGGTGATAATAGAGACCGACCCGCCACGACAGGATGTCTGGGTCATGATCGCGGATCAGCCTGTCGGCCACGGCCAGTGTGTCGGGATGGAGCACATCGTCGTCGCAGACGAAGATGACAAATTCACCCGAGATATGATTCCAGATGAATTCCCAATGATCGGCTGCCGGAAGGCGCTTCTCCGTCCGCAGGATGCGCAAACGGGGGTCGTTTTGGTCCGCAAGCAGTTCCGTCGCCGGAATCTTCGAGTAGTTGTCTGAGACAATCAGCTCGAAGTCCTGGAAATTCATGGCCAGGGCAGCCCGTACCGCGGCGGGCAATAAATTAGGCCGATCTACGGTCGGGACGATGACAGTGAAACGCGGCATGGGTTTCCGTCCACTACCAATGGGGATAAATGCGGCCGGGATCGTAGGTCCGCCGGCGCTTGGCGCGAATTTTTGCGAACACGACGGCGCCGGCCAGCAGCACCACCACCGCAACGAGCACTTCCACCATGAGACAGCCTTTCCGCCTCTCGCCTGCCGCAAAGGGCAAGCCGCCTGAACTTTCAATAAATTTTAAGGGCTATAGGGTTAACATTTGGTGATCAAACCCTAGGACCGCGCGGCGGGAGCTCGATTTCATGTCAGAAGCACCAGATAAGGCCCTGAGTGACCTTACGGATTTTGTTCGCCGCCGAATCGAGGCGGTGCCCGTCGACGTCCGCCCGTTCCCGCATATCGTGGTGCAGGGAGTTTTTCCCGACGAATATTACCGCTCGTTGCTCGCAATGCGCCCCGACATACTGAACCTGCTTTTCGACGAAGCGAACGCGTCGGTCCTGGCGGGTGCGCTTTGATCCCACCCTGGCAGACGGCCGGCCAGTCGACTCAGGCCCAGCTTCGGCAGAGGGCTGAGCGGCGTCGCCGGTACCTGACCCGCGGTGCGGTTGCGATCGTCGCCGCCGGCGCCTTGGTCTGGGCGGTGCTGGCCGCCGGCCTCGTCCCGCCGACGGCGATCGAGTGGGCGCGCCAGGATGTCGGCATCGTCGGATGGCTGCTCGCCGCCGTGATCGGCATCGTCGGCGCCGAGATCGTCGCCCGCATCATGAACGACATGCCCGTGTTCTCGCGGATCAATTTCGTGACGCGGGCCTTCGACTTGGTCGAACTCTATGGCTATCTCGCCTACGACCCGACGTTCGGCTGGAAGATGAAAGAGAACTTCTGCGAGCCCGGGTTTTGGCTCACCACGGGCAAGTACAGCCTGCGGATGAATGCGAACGCGCTGCGCGAACCGCCGGAGGGCGGCATCCTCGCCGTCGGCGATTCCTTCACCGCCTGCGCCACCTGTGACAGCGAAACCTGGCCGGCGTATCTCGAGAAACTCACCGGCATGCCGGTGCTGAACGCCGGCTGCGGTGGCTACGGCGTTGACCAGATGATCCTCCGTGCCGAGCAACTGATTCCCGTCGTCAAACCGAAGACGGTCATCGTCGGCATCCTCGCCCAGGACATTCTGCGCTGTAACCTTCGGCTGTTCGGCAAGGCGTTCAAGCCCTGGTTCAGCGTCAAGGACATGCAACTGACGCTGGAAGGCGTGCCGGTGCCGCGGATTTCACCCGCGACCGTGATGCTGAACGCGTGGCAGAAGATCTTCGGCCATAGTTATCTGATCGACCGGGCGATGATCCGGCTCGGGATCGACGGCTGGCAGTTGCGTGACCTGACCGAACAGCATCGCGTGCACGAGGACGCTCAGGGCATCATGGTCAGCTGCCTGCTGTTGAAGCGTCTTTACGACCTGACATCGCAGCACGGCATCCGCGTGATCGTGGTGATGCTGTGGGGCGGCCATGAAGCGATGGCGGATGTGGAATGGTCGATCGCGCCACCGGTGCTGCAGATCGCGCAGACGCTCGGCTTCGAGACCGTCGACTTCCATGAGCCGCTGCACGCGATCTACAAACAGAACCCTGGACGGTTCACGCAGTTGTGGCTGAATGAGGACGGCCAGATCGGTCATCCCTCGAAAGAGGGCAATGCGATGATTGCCACACAGATCTTCCAGCGCTGCTTTCAGAAGCCGCTGGCGAATGCGGCGGTGGCTAGGGGGTGGCGATGAGTTCCGCCGATGTGAAGCGGGCTTACCCGGCGCTCGGCTGGGTCGACATCGATGCCTATGATCGGGCCAAGGCGCAGGGCGGCGGTCTTCTGTCGATCCGCGAGAAGAAAGCAGAGGCAAGTTGGCGGTTATAGGTCGGAGCGATGATTAAAGCTTCTGCGCCATGGGCCCCCGAACCTCTATCCGCCGCCCCAATGTCAAATGGTCTGGCCACGCGTGGGGCAATCGCCGGTTGCATTCAGGGTCATATGCCTGCAATTTTATGCAAAATAGATAAGACTCCGTTAACCATGACGATTGGATAATCCAGCTTCGTCAAAGTTCCCGAGTTATTGAGTTCGAGGGCCGATGAAGGCGGTGATTCTGGCGGGTGGCCTCGGCACGCGGATTTCCGAGGAGACCAGCCTCAAGCCCAAACCGATGATCGAGATCGGCAGCAAGCCGATCCTGTGGCATATCATGAAGATCTATTCCGCGCACGGCGTGAACGACTTCGTGATCTGCTGCGGCTACCGCGGCTATTCAATTAAGGAATATTTCGCGAATTACTTCCTTCACACGTCGGACGTGACATTCGATCTGGCGCAGAACGCGACCGAAGTTCACCACAACACGACCGAACCCTGGCGGGTGACGCTGATAGATACCGGAGATGACACCATGACCGGCGGCCGCCTGAAGCGCGCCCGCCCGTATCTCGGCGATGAGGATTTCTGCTTCACCTATGGCGACGGACTCGCCGACATCGACGTGACCGCCCTCATCGCTTTCCACAAGGCGCAACACAGGCTTGCTACCGTGACGGCCGTCAAGCCACCGGGCCGCTTCGGCGCGATGGACATCAAGCAAAACATGGTTTCGCAGTTCATCGAAAAGCCGGATGGTGACGGTGGTTGGATCAGCGGCGGATTTTTCGTGCTGTCGCCGCAAGTGATAGATTACATCAGCGGCGATGCCACCATGTGGGAACGCGAGCCGCTCGAGCGCCTGGCGCGGGAGAGGAAACTCGCCGCGTTCCGCCATGCAGGTTTCTTTCAGCCGCTCGATACGTTGCGCGACAAGGTGACACTCGACAGCCTGTGGAACTCGGGCAAAGCGCCATGGAAGATGTGGAAGTGAGCGCCCGATCACACGGGCCTCGCTGCCGCTTCTGTGATGCCCGTCTGTCGACCGTGTTCGTCGACCTGGGCATGTCGCCACTGTCGAACGACTACCTGACCGAAGACGCGCTCAGTCGTTCCGAAATGTTCTATCCGTTGTGCGCGTATGTATGCGACGCGTGCTTTCTCGTCCAGGTCGAGGCGTTCGCGGCACCGGAGCGGATTTTCGGTGATTACGCGTATTTCTCCTCATACTCCGAAAGCTGGCTCGATCACGCGCGCGCCTTCGCCGCCGGGGCATGTGACCGCTTCAAGCTCGGCCCGCAAAGTCTTGTTATCGAGGCCGCCAGCAACGATGGATATCTGCTGCAGCATTTCCAGCGGGCCGGGGTCCCGGTCCTGGGCATCGAGCCGGCCCGGAATGTGGCCGAGGTGGCGCGTCAGAAGAACATACCGACTCTCAACCGGTTCATGGGCACGACACTGGCGGGCGAGCTCGCCGCCGAAGGGAAGCAGGCGGACCTTCTGGTCGGGATCAACGTGTTCGCCCATGTTCCGGATCTCCACGATTTTACCGCCGGGCTGGCGCGCCTGTTGAAGCCCGAAGGCACGCTCTGCCTTGAGTTTCCGCATCTCCTTCGCCTTATGGAAGGCCGGCAATTTGACACGATCTACCACGAGCACTTCTCCTATTTCTCGCTGGCGACGGCGAGCCGCGTCCTTGCGAAGCACGGGCTCGCGGTCTTCGACGTCGAGGAGTTGCCGACCCACGGCGGCTCGTTGCGGCTTTATGCCTGCCATGCCGCACTGGCGCCGGCGCGGAACACCGCGGCGCCGCAACGCATCCTCAGCGACGAGATGCGGTATCGGCTCGACCGGCTGGAACCGTACCGTGGATTTGCGGAGGCCGTGCGCGCGACGAAGCGGCGTCTGCTGCGATTCCTCATCGATGTGCGTGAGCGGGGCGAACGGGTGGTGGGCTACGGGGCCCCGGCTAAGGGCAATACGCTGCTCAATTACTGCGGCATCCGTGAGGATCTGCTCGCGTATACGGTCGACTTGAATCCTCGCAAGCAGGGCCGGTTCTTGCCCGGCACGCACATTCCGATTCATTCGCCGGAGCGAATCGCCGAGACACGGCCGGAATGGGTGCTCATCCTGCCGTGGAATCTTCGCGACGAGATCGTCTCCCAAATGGCTCACATCCGGAGCTGGGGCGGAAAGTTCGTCGTGCCCGTCCCCCAGGTCGAGGTCATCGAATGAAATTCGAGCGGACCGCGATCGACGGCGTCTATCTCGTTTCGTCAGATGCCGCCGCTGATCCGCGCGGCACGTTCGCCCGCATCCACTCACAAGAGGAGTTCGCAAACCGCGGCCTGGCACCCGTGGTCGAGCAAACCAGCCTCTCCCGCAACCGTCGGCGCGGAACCGTGCGCGGCCTCCATTACCAGGCGCCGCCTCATGCGGAAGCCAAGCTCGTGTGTTGCGTGGCCGGAGCGCTGTTCGACGCCGTGGTGGACTTGCGTCGGGGATCGGAGACGTTCGGGCGCGCGTTCTGGACGACGCTGACCGCAGAGAAGGGGCCCATGATCTACGTTCCGGAGGGGTGCGCACACGGATTTCAGACGATCGAGGATGACTCCGCCGTTCTCTACATGATCTCGACTCGTTACGACGCAGGCGCGGCGCGCGGCATCCGTTGGGACGATCCGGCGCTTGGCATTCCCTGGCCGGAGCGTGATACCGTCCATCTGTCGGAGCGCGACCGGACGCTTCCTCTGTTGACCGAAATTCAAACGCCCTTCTGAGCCGCAGCCGAGCCGATCACATGCACGTCCTTATCACCGGTCATCTGGGTTATGTCGGTCCGGCCGTCATCGCGAGACTCAAGGAAGCCGGCCATCGCGTCACCGGTCTCGACGCGGGCTACTTCCGCGACTGCGCCGACACGGTTGCGCGGGCAGTCGCGCCCGACACCGAGATCACCAAAGATATTCGCGACGTTGCTGCGAGTGACCTGCGGGGGATCGACGCGGTCGTTCATCTGTCCGGACTGTCCAACGACCCGTTGGGACAGTTGGATCCGGCGCTGACCGCCGCGATCAACCACGCAGCGACGATCCGGCTGGCGAATCTCGCACGGGACAATGGCGTCGGCCGGTTCGTTTTTGCCTCATCGTGCTCGATGTACGGCGCCTCGGGGGACGCTGAGCGCCCGCTGGACGAAACTGCGCCGTTGCGGCCGGCATCGGCCTACGCGGACTCGAAGGCCGCGTGCGAGCGCGATCTGGCGCCGCTCTCCGGCAGCAGTCTGACGCCTGTATTTCTGCGCTTCGCCACGGCCTTCGGCGTGAGCCCCCGGATGCGATTCGACCTCGTGCTCGCGAATCTCACGGCGTGGGCGAGGACCACGGGCACGGTCAGGGTGCTGTCCGATGGAACCCCGTGGCGGCCGTTGGTGCATGTCGCCGACATGGCGCTTGCGATCGCCTGCGCGATCGAGGCGCCTGTCGAGACCGTACGCGGCCAGGCCTTCAACATCGGCCGGCCAGATAACAACGTGCGGGTTCGTGAGATCGCCGAGATCGTTCAACGACAGGTTCCGGTCAGCCGCATCGAAATCACCGGTGAGACGGGCGGCGACCCGCGCTCCTATCGCGTCGATTTCACCCGCGCCCTGACCCAACTGCGCGGCTTCGAGCCACGCTGGACGGTAGCTATGGGCGCCGAAGAGATCGATCGCTGGCTCGTCGAACGCCAGGTTGACACCGCGCACTTCCAGTCACGCATGTTTATTCGGCTCAAGCAGCTCGAACACCTGATGAAGAGCGGCGCGCTGGCTGCCGATTTGCGCTTCCGTCAGTCACAATCCCGGCAGTGATCCGATCGAATACGTCATCGGGATGCTGCGGCCGCGATGACGCCTGCCATTACCAGGATCGCTGCAACGTATCGAAGCGATGTCCCTCGCTCCTTCAGGACGGCTGTTCCGATAAAGGCCGCAAATAGAACGCTCGTTTCGCGCAGCGCCGAGACCATGCCAATAGGCGCTCGTGCGAGTGCCCACACGACAATGCCAAACGAGATGACGGCAAAACTTCCACCAAGGATGATGATATTGGGTTGCTTGCTCCACGCGGCGAGAACAACCTCTCGGCCTTGCCTCAGGAACGTATAGGAAAGAAATATTGTGCTGTCGCACACCACGAGCCAAACCGTGAAGCTCAACCAGTCGCCAGTCTTGCGAATAACGTAAGCGTCGAAGGCGGAATATCCGGCGACACACAACCCTGTCAGCACGGCCGACAGGATCGCGCCCCAGCCAAGACCTGTTGTTGTCTGCTCACGGCTGAGTACGAGAAGCCCCAAAGAGATCAACCCGATCCCCATCAGAGCTGGGGGAGGGGGCAATTCGCCCAGCGTGAGCGCTCCCACCAATGTTGCGACGATGGGAGTTAGGCCGCGCGCGATCGGATAGCCCTGGCTCAGATCAGCCCTGGTGTACAGCGCGGCCAGGCCGATCTTGTAGCCCAGGTGCAGCATCACGGAAGCCCCGATCATCAGGAACACAAAGCCGGCGGGTAGGGAGACGAACGGCACAAGGCTCAGGGCTACGATGCCGCTCACAACGGTAATGCCGGCTAATGCGCTCAGACGGTCCGGCGAAGACTTCAGCAGCGCATGCCAAGAAGCCTGGAGGAGAGCCGCCACAAGTAGGGCGGCAATTATGCCTGTCTCGTGAGAAATGGATTTCTGATCCCGGGGTTGGCGTCTGGGGATAGGGCGCGGGAGTCAAACTTCAATAACGAGATCCGGGTCGAAATCGCGGTTCAGTTTATGGGGCGGATAACCGCGCGGATTGCACACGACACGTGTCGGCCCGATCGAATAGTCGAAGGCCTCGTGTGTGTGGCCATGGATCCAGAGCGCAGGCCGATATTCTTCTATCATCCGGTCGAGCGTGGAAGCGAAGTAGGCATTGAGCAACGACGGTTCAAAATGCTGAGCGACCGACCGCCGCGATGGCAGAAAATGCGTCACCACGACGGTTCGTCCCTCGAATGGCGTGCTCAAATGACTATGTAGGAAAAGGCGATCGGTTCGATGAAAGTCGAGCGTGTCTTGCGGGCGCAATTGGCGCTTGTTCCGTCCCTCGAGAACGCTGATCTGTTTATAGTCCTTCGCCGTCGTGCCAGCGAGGTGCATCGCGGTGGGCTGGCTAGTTCCTCCGCATAATTCGAAATCCGTCCAGAGAGTTGCACAGACGAACCGGACGTCTCCGATGACGTATTGCGCTCGATGTCCAAAATGCACTCCGGTCGCCGCGCAGGCAGCCCCCATCGCACGAAGTGTTTCGTGATACTCGTTGGCGAAAAACTCGTGGTTCCCGGGGACATAGATGACGTCCCGGCCTGCGCGGATGCCGTTGGCCCATACGATTCCGTCCGTCCCCGTATGAATGTCCCCGGGGAGAACCAATACGTCACTCTTCACCTCGGGAAGAGACACGTCGCCGTTCTCGAGATGGAGATCGCTCAGAACGTGGAGGCGCATTCTCGATGCATCTCTGGTATGGATCGCGGCATCGCGTAGGCAACCCCCATGCCGCACCGGCGTCCCTCTGCGAGATCAGTCCTGCCGCTGGCCGATGAACGAGAAGAAATTTGGGGTCAAGCCGTAGCGCTCGACCGCCATGCGATCGTAAAGGGCGACGAAATCCGCCAATGCCCGGATCGTCGCGTCCGGCCCTCTGATGCCACCGAGCAGTCGATAGATGAAAGAAAAACCTGGCCGGAATTCGCGCTCGACGAAATTTTGGCGGAGCGCCGCAAGCATTGTCTCGCCGTCGGCCTCGAGATCGTGCGGCGACTGGCCCTGAGGCTCGCTTGGATCGCGCTCGAGAACGTATTCGGTCTGAACGTCGGTGACGTACTGCGCAAACGATGCTTCGTTCGACAACCTCGGAACGACCTCGGCCGGATCATGCCAATGTCCGGTCAGCGCGAGCACTGAACGGATGAGAGCGACCTGGGCGGCATCCTGCTCGCGAAAACGTTCGTGGCACGGTTCGTGGCAGAGCAGGTGGCCACCCGGCCGCACCAGCTCGCGCGCACGGGCGACCACCGCGGCGACGTCGGGCATGTGATGCAAGGAGACCGAGAACAGGACGACATCGTATTCGCCCTCGGCCTTGTGGAAGGGCAGAACATCGTAACGCAGCGAGCCAAACCCGTCGCGAAACGGATTGTCGGCGAGCGTCCGTCGCGCAATGTCGATGTTTGCTGCAGATATGTCGATCGCGACGACGTGATGGCCGTTGCGCGCAAGTTCGAGCGAGACGTAGCCGGCGCCGCATCCGACATCGAGAATGCGCTGCTTAGGGCCACAATGCCGCCCAAGCAGCTCGAGGTAGGTCTCCACGATCTTTCCGACATAGAGCCGGATGAACTGCGGGTCGCGCCAAAAGCTCTTATAAAAATACTCGCACTTCACGGCGCGACGAAGATCGGGAATGAAGCCTGCCGCGACGCGCTCGCTGATTCGGCCGTCAAACGCCGCCGCCTCGGCGGCGAGATCGCCGACCTCAATATGCTTCGATTTTCCCGACATCGCGCCCGGCTCCGCTCAGCTGATTCGCTTCAGGAAGGCATCGGGAGAGTAACTGACGCGAGACCTGACCGCCCCCTCGTTGAAGGGCGGGGTCGGCTCGGTAAGTTCGAAATCCCGATGGGCCGCCGCGAATTCGCGGGCGGCGACGGCGGGATTGTTCGCGGCCCAATCGGAGTGCGAGCGCGGCGCGCCCGTCAGGTGCTGCATGATGCCGTCCATCACGACGATATAGGACCCTTTGCTCACGAGGGGAGCATAGGCCTGCAGTTCGGCCAGCACATGCTCTTTCGTATGCCGGCTGTCGAGCAGCACAAGCACCTTCTCTCCCGGCGCGATCAGGCTGCGCACGCGCGCCACGGTCGCCGGATCGATGGAGCTGCCATCGACGACGGTGATCAGGGGGCGGAGAGGGTGGGTATCAAGCGCCGCCCGGTTGTGTGGCCGCAGTTCGATCTCTATGCCGATGACGCGCCCCCGGCCCATGAGCTTGCACAGGCTGGCATAGAAAATCGCGGATCCGCCATGCGCGATGCCGGTTTCGACGATCACGTCCGGCTGCACCGCGAAGATAAGCTCTTGTAGTCGGAACGCGTCGTCCGGAAGCTGGATGATCGGGCGGCCGAGCCAGGTAAAGCTGTACACGTATTTTGCATCCCAGCCGCACCGCAGATACGCGGCGGCGACAGCCTCGAAGGCTTCGGGACTGCTCATGGGCAGTGTTCGCGGGGCGCCATCCGCCTCGACGGTCACGCGCCCCTGCTCGAAATCGACAGACACCCGCTTCGGCCACGGCCGACTCATGCGGCCAGTCCTCGGTCACCGGCCGTGATCGCCTCGAATTTCATGATCTCGGTGGTCTCGCGTCGGTCGTGCGGAGGGTACTTAGATGCGTCTGGAACGATCGAAATGTCACGTTCAAGCCATCGCCCCCGGCGCGACAGAGAAGTTCAGGTATTGCTTCTTGATCCCATAATAGGGTTCGCAGAGTCGCTTCAGCTGAAACTCCTTACCCTTATGAGCCAACCCCTCGAGGTAATCCTTGATTGCGGTGGTCTGTTCATCGCTGGTGTAGAACTTATAGGAGAGCTCTTTACCGGCGCGATGAGCGAACAGCGGGCGACGGTCCGGATCGCGGTCCCACGAGGCGATATCGAACGAAAACTTGCGCATCTTCGACAGTTTCTGCCCGTGCTCGATGGTCTCAATCTCCGCGACCGACAAACTCCGTTCGCTTGAGAAGCGAGCGCATTCGTCAATCATCTCGAGCAGGGTATCCACGTCTTGACCACGCTCCCTGACGTACTCCGTCGCAAGATCGCAGTAGAAGGCGATGATCTCGGAGTTCACCGCGAGCCCTCTGCCGGAATAGAGCGTGTTCAGTTTGCTGAACCCGCCCGTGCGCAGTTTTTCCAGCTCCTCGGGTTTTCTGTAGTGCTCTCTCAGAGCTTTATAGGAGGGGAACAGCTCGGCCTTGGCGTCCCGTTCGAACTCCACGATGAGCCGGCGGAATCCGTCAGGCGCACGATGGGCATTCCTAATGACGCGCATCAAGAAGTCAGCGGGACTGACCCCGATATCCTGGAGAACCTTGAGAATCACGTCGTGCCGCCGAAGGGTCCAGCTCATCTGGATCAGCCAGTTCAGTGTCCGGCAAAGCATATTGTCGGCGAATGAGAAGGTGTTGGTTTCGGTTACAACCTCCTCCGCCTCGATGCAATCGTAGTCCTTGTAGCGGCCGTAAGCATCCTCGAGCAGGCGCCACGCGGTTTTCATGCCGAACTTCGCGCGCGTTTTCTCGGTATTCAGTTCGGCGCCTTCGAGCAGCTGGCACTGGTTCGTGTTGATGCAGTTGATCCCGAGAGAAAAGAAGTAGCGTACGCCCGCCAGGTAACTCTCCATCGTTTCGCCGGGCAGCATGATGATCAGCTCCGCGAACGACTCGATTCCGTCTCTCCGGCATTCCTCAGCGACGTACTTCCATTGGAAATCGGGAATATTGTTCCGTTTGACGGTCTTAAGGACCTCCTCGTTCATCGATTGCGACGATTGTCTGAGTATCGTGATTCCCTTCAATTCGTTCGCGACGGCGATCGAGGATTCGGAGCGGACCTGGCCCCAGTTGACGACGATGTTATCTGGCCAGGAGGTCTCACGGTTCAGGTGACGAATGTGGCGTGCGATCTCGAGATCTCTGTTCTTGAACAGGCCGAAATTCGCATCATTGATCATCAGCAGCTTCTGCTTCGCATGGCTGCTGCAGTAGTCCAGATCCGCCTTGACGCGTTCGACAGAAAATTGCGTCACGCGCGATCCATTGCCCCACACGCAGAAAGCGCAATGGAACGGGCATCCGCGGTTGGTCTCGATCATCGCCGCGAGACCGTCTTCGAAGAATTCGTCAGCCATGCCGGTGAGGAATGGAGACGGCAACCACTCCATATTGGTCTCGCCCGGCTGCGCGACGATAAGCTTTGCGCGTCGTGTTGCGGCGTCGATGAACCAAACGCCGTGACAACCGCTGTGCTGGTGCAGCGGACGAGCCCCGGACAGCCAGGCGCCGACGAGACTGGCAAAAGGCTTTTCTCCCCCCGTCACACTATCCGGCACGTAATAGTCGATAACGCCGTCGCGGAGGAGTTCGGTCATCTTCGGTTCGGTCAGCGTGGCGTTCGGTCCGCCCATGACCGTGATGCACTTGGGATTGCAGCGCTTCGAAAAGTCGAGGGCGGCTTTACTGACCCTGAAGTTCCAAATGTAATTTGAGACGCCGATCAGATCGGGCGGCCGCGACTCGATCGCATCCATGAGGCGTTCGGGGAACTTGAACACGCGTACCTCGACCGCGTCGCCAAACTGCTTCTTGACGAACGCAGCGATGTTGAGCGCGCTCAAAGGAATGAATCGGCTATCGCGAGTGCCGATATACGTGTGGATCGGGTCTGCCAAGTAGATAAGCATGGGGGGACCTATCGCCTCAAATCCGCGCTCACGAAGCGGCGCCGGCGAACTGTGCCTTGCGGGCACGCAGCTGCATTCTCTTCTTCTCGGCCGCCGCCATCGCGCTGTCGTCCTGCTGCCCGGAGTGGGCGACCACGTTAAAGCGCTGCAGATACTCGCGCGATTCGGCCAGGATGGCGCGCATCTCATCAGGCGAGAAGGCCTTGTCCTGGTATTTCCAAGCCGGCAGGTCCGGGCTCAGCTCGATCGTGTAGGTCGCGATCTCGTCGAAATGCTGGCCTGCGAAGTCCAGGGACGCGATGCGTTCTTCCCGCGTTTCGGTGGGCCATCCGACGATGAGGTCGGTCCGCAGGACCGCGCGACGGTTTGCCGCGCGGACGGCCTGCATGAACGACCCGACTTCTTCGCTGTGGTTCTGACGGTTCATCATCTTCAACAGGCGCGTCGACGTCGACTGGATCGGCACCTGGATATCAGATACGCGCGTGTTCTGGAGCAGCGGCAGAAGCTCGTCGTAGTATTTATGGATGCCGTGCGGATTGAACTGAGCCACGTGCACTTCGTAGGTGTCGCTCAGGTCGAGAAGCTGTCGCAGCAAATCGGGATAGGAGGAGCCGACTTCGACGCCGTAGAGCGCCGTCTCCATGCCCATCAGGTTGATGACCTTGACGCCCTCATCGACGCATTTCGCGACCTGGGAAAGGATGTCGTCGACCGGCCGGCTGCGGCGCGGCCCGAGGCCAGGCTTGTGCGTGCAGAAGGAGCAGCTGAACGCGCATCCCTCGGAAATATTGATGAAGCGCTTCGAGAGATTGTACTCGCGGTAATCTTCCTTGCGCCGGAAGACGGATTGCGCCGGAATCTTCGTGAGTGGGATCCGGAACTCGGGAAACAGCTCTTCGATACCCGCAAACGAAAGTGGGCCCTTGCTGCGCGTGCGCACCGTAGGTCCAGAGTAAATCGCCTTCACTTTGCCCGGGTGCGAATCGACCACGCAGCCCATCACGATCATCTTGTCGTGGAAGCGTGAATCGAGGTCCTTGATCCGGTCGTACGAGCGCCGCTCCAGGAGTTCCCATCCGTTGCAGGTCATGCAGATGACGCGGTCGGCGTTCTCGGGCGCGTCGACGACGCTACCGCCGTTCGCCTCGAGCCACTTCTGCACGCGCGCGAGATTGAGCTTCTGCGTCGTGCACATATCGTCTTCGGTGATGAAGAACTTCATAGTTCCGCGTCCGTCCATGTCGCGGCCAATACCAACGATAGAGGCATCAAGTTGGGGCGCCGCCGACTCTGCGTTCTGGATTGACTCTCAGCGGCTCCTACCACGTGATATGGTCCGCAGTCGTTTGAAACTCAAAATATTTTATGCGACTACAGTTTATTATTACTTAACATGATGTAATTAAGCCAAATCTGCCATTCCGGAAGCATAGCGCCTCTGAAACCGAACCCCGTGGCTGCTCGTTGTGTTCATGCACGGGGGCGCATTTCGCCGTGTCGGATCCGGCCTTGTATTCGGTGGAGCACACATTTGCATTTCGGCGTGCAATAGTTTCCGGTATAATTCGCAAGCGTTATCAGTAACTTGCCGAAGCGGCGGGGATCAAGATGATTTCCGTGCACGGCCGGACGCGCTGCCAGTTCTACGACGGCCAAGCCGATTGGGGCTCCATCCGCAAGGTCAAGGAGGCGGTGTCGCTTCCGGTCGTCTGCAACGGCGACATCACTACGCTGGATCAGGTTCAGGAGGCGCTGACGCTCTCCGGTGCCGACGGCGTGATGATCGGCCGCGGCGCCTATGGCCGGCCGTGGTTCCTCTCCCAGGTCATCCACTTCCTGAAGACCGGCCAGCGCCTGCCGGACCCGCCGCCGGCCGAACGCCTCGCCCGCGGCCAGGCGGGTTCCACCAGTTGCGCGTCGGTCCGCGTTCGGGGGCCTGAGGGAATCCATGATTTCCGGCGATAATGTCACGATGACGGAGTCGAGCACGCCGTTGGAGGGCCGATGAGCACAGACAACATTAAACCGGTCTATCCGGCGCCCGGCTGGGTCGAAGTCGACGCCTACAACCGCGCCGAGGCGGAAGGGTGTGCGTCGCTGGCGATCCCCGACCTGATCGCGTTCAAGCCGGTGTCGTTCGAGCGCGGCGGATATCCCGTCCGGGTGACCGTCGAGGGCGAGCTCCTCCGTTACGCCGATCACAACTTCGAGCCCGAGGTTAAAAACCTCTTCGTGCCGGGGGCCGAATTCCGCCCGGCGGCGTATCGCAACCGGTTTTCGCACGACGAAAAGGAGCTTTTCGATCGGATGCGCGACCTCGTGGTCGATCTGACGCGCCGCCGGTTCGGCCGGCCGGTACGCCCCATCTCCAATCTGCTGGTGCAGATGGCCCCGTTCCGCATCATCGACGCGATCGCCGCGCGCCTCGGACAAAAGCCGGCCATCTTCGAGGCCGGCCCGGGCATGGGATATTTTGGGGCATTGCTGGCTTTGTCGGGCTATCGCTACATGAGTTACGACATCACCCAGGCGCTGTGCCTGTGGCAGAACCGGCTTCACGCCTGGATCGCCGGCGAAGAGTTCGGCGAGCTCATCACGAACAACCACCCGGCATCGCTGCAGCGCCGCGTCGTCCAGATCCCGTGGTGGAAATTCGTCCACTTCCGGCAGGGCTCTCCGGTGAGGGCGGATATCGTCTATTCGAATTCGAACCTGGGCGAGATGCATCCCTTCGCCCTGCCGCAGGTGTTGTTCATCGCGCGCCAGATCCTGCAGGACTCTGCGCTCGGGCTGTTCATGTTCATCCATCACGGCTCGCAGCCGCAGCAGGATGAGAGCACGATCAACAACCTGATCGACCAGTTCGGGTTTCAGCGGGTATTTGCAAAGAATTTCCATGGCTTCATTTTGAAAGGCCGCAGCCTGCCGCCGGCGCTGCTCGAGCTCGAGCAGATCGAGACGCCGGACTTCAACCCGAGCGGCCGGGGCGGGGCCTTGCAGGCCGCCGAGATCATGGCGGTGGCACCCCAGGAAGCGCCGCTCGATGTCGTGGCCTGCCAGCTCCTCTTCAGCTGGCAACCGCCGTTCAAGCAGCCCTGAATTCGGCCGGCTTGAATCGTTCCGTCACCCCGGCGAAAGCCCGGCGAAAGCCGGGGTCCAGATCTCGATCGAAGTGAATGCGGCTTTCGCCTGGGTGACGATTCAGGCGATCCGCCCGCGCCGCCTCACCCTGCCGCAGCCGCCATGGCCGGGGCCTGGGCAAGGCCTAGCTCCTGCGCCAGCTCGCGATCGAGAATGCCGGCGATCGGCACGAACAAATGGCCGTGCAACATCTTCAACGGTGCCATCACCGGAACGCCGTTGACGAAGATTCGACCGGCCGTGTCCGCCGCGAGGACGAGCTCCGGGCCGGCCGGAGAGCGCAGGCGCAGGACGCCGCCGCTCGCCTGCAAGCGCGATATCAGCGAGCCGGGTGCGTGATCCTCGATCGCGACGTGGTTCGCCACGAACCGCCGGAGGCGCTCGGATTTGCCGGGAGCCAGCATCTCTGTCATGACCGCGTCTGGGATCTGCCTTGCGACCTCTTCGGTCGGCCCGAACACGATGACGTTCGCCTGTTTGGGAAACAACGACGCCAGCAGCCGCTGCTTCTGTTCGCTGAGCGAGGTCAGAATGGCGGCCGCCCACGCGCATCGGGCGTCGAGCGCACATTTGGCGATGTCGAACGTCTGCCGGCGGATCGCGATCCGGTTCACTAGCCTGTCTGACGTCTGCTCGTACTCGCGCCAGACCTCATTCGGAACATCGCCCGTATGCATCCGGATGCGGTGGCCGGCGATGAAGTCGTTCGACGGGCTGTTCCACCTCGTCCACCACCACGCGATGCTGATCGGGTCGGCGGGGGACGGTTTCTCGTACCACTCGGCGTTGTGCTTGACCGGCGCCAGGCTGGCGACGAACAGATCGTCCGAATCGTCGATGACCGCGATCTCGTCGAGGTTGAGATCGCCGTCGAGAAGGTGCCGTTCGGTCAGCTTGAAGCGGCCGGGCTCGAACAGCCAGTTGGCGCTGGCCAGCATGCGGATCAGCATCGCCTTTTCGCCGGCCCGCCATTGCAGCATCTCGGGGTGGTGGCCGGCGAAGGTGGGGCTGTCGACGAAATAGGCGTCCGACAACGGGTGCATGTGCTGGAAGCTCAGGTCGACGAGCTGTCGCGGCGCGATGGTCAGTGTGCCCTCCGGGCGGAGGTGCTGATCCTTCAGCACCTGAATGACCGTATCCGCCGTTCGCGCGTACCACCAGATGATGGAGCGCTTGCCTTGCGCAAGCAGCCGCGCCAGCGTCACGCCGGCGCCGTCGGCGAACGCCACGTCCGGCGGCATGTTCCACACGAAGATGCCCATGCTTTTGGCCCGGTCCTGAAGATCGCGCCAGATATCGTGATGGATCGTGCAGGGGTCGCCTTCGTTGCTTTCGGGCAGCGTCGGCTGCATCTGAACCGGGATGATCTGCTTCAGGCGCTGAAACGACGGCGCCGCTTCGATGCGCACCTGATCGGACGGTCGCGTGCTGATCGCATAGCCGAGATCATGACGTTCCGCCATGTGCGGCAGGTTGCCGGGTGCGAGCAGCGACGGAATGGTCACGTTCACCAGCGCATCGATGTGCCAGTCGCCCCACACCGCCGTATGCAGGATGATGGTCTTTTTGGCGGCTGCCACGCGACCCACCTCAGATACGGGCTTCATGGCCGGGCTGTGGCCCGCGCAGGCGTAACGTATTTACTATTTCCTGCAGAAGCTCTGGATCGAGAACGCCGGCGATCGGGACGAACAAGTTGCCGTGATGGTATTTCAAGGGCGTCATCACCGGAACGCCGTTGACGGAGACCTGGCCGGCGGCGTCCGCCGCAAGGACGAACTCGTTGCCGGCCGGAGAGCGGAGGCGCAGGACGCCGCCATTCGCCCGCATCCGCTCCATCAGCGTGCCCGGTTCGTGCTCATCGATCGCGACGCTAGCCGTCATGAGCCGGCGCAGACGCGTGTCGTGGCCAGAGTTCGTGGCCTCGTTGGCCACGTCGACCGGAATCAGCTTCGCGAAATCATCGGTCGGGCCGAAGACGATGATATTGGTCCGCTCGGGCAACAACGCGGATACAAGCTCCTGCTTGTGGTGGCACATCGAAATGAGGACCCCGGCCGCCCACATGCAGTTGGCGTCCATCGCACATTTCGCGAGGTCGAAGGCATGACGGAGGACAGTGATACGGCTGAGGAATGCGCCGGACTCGTCCTCGTATCGACGCCAAACCTCCCCAGACACGTCACCGGCATGCATCCGGATGCTGTGGCCGGCGATGAAGTCGTTCGCCGGGCTGGACCATTCGTGCCACCACCGGCCTGTCGCGACAGGATCGATGCGATCGGGCTTCTCGTACCACTCGGCGTTGTGCTTGACCGGCGCCAGGCTGGCGACGAACAGATCGTCCGAATCGTCGATGACCGCGACCTCGTCGAGGTTGAGATCGCCGCCGAGAAGGTGCTGATGCGTGAGCTTGAAGTGGCCGGGTTCGTACAGCCAGTTCGCGCTGGCCAGCATGCGGACCAGCATCGCGTTCTCGCTCACCCGCCATTGCAGCATCTCGGGGTGGAAGTTGGCGAAGCAGGGGCTGTCCACGAAATACGCGTTTGACAGCGGATGCATGTGCTCGAAGCTCAGCTCGACCAGCTCGCGCGGCGCGATGCTCATCGTGGCGTCGGCCTGGAGATAGTTTCCCTTCAGGACGGGGACGACGGTATCGGCCGTTCGCGCATACCACCAGATGATCGAGCGCTTGCCCTTGGCCAGGAGCTTCGTCAGCGTGACACCCGCGCCATCGGCGAAGGCGACGTCGGGCGGCATGTTCCATAGGAACACTCCGGCAGCCTTCGCGCGCTCCTGGATGTCGCGCCAGATGACGTGATGGATCACGAACACGTTGCCGGTGTTGACTTCCGGGAGGTTCGTCTGGATCTGGATCGGGATGATCTGCTTCAGGCGCTGGAAGGAGGGGGCGGCCTCGATGCGCGGCCGGTCGGACGGCCGCGTGCTGATCACGTAGCCGAGATCATGGCACTGCGCCATGTGCGGCAGGTTGCCGGCCGCCAGCAGCGACGGGATGGTCACGTTCACCAGCGCATCGATGTGCCAGTCGCCCCACACCGCCGTGTGGAGAAGGATCGTTCGTTTCGCGTCGGTCACGGCTGTCACCCGGTCAATCCAGCTCGAACGCGTCTTTGTAGTCGAGCTTCAGAGCCGGGTCCTGGTCGGCCTTGGAGAGATAAATGTTGCCGACCGCCAGCGATTCGATCTCGCTGCCCATGAAGCAGCGGAACGCGTCTTCGGGCGTGCAGACGATCGGCTCGCCGCGCACATTGAAGCTGGTATTGACCAGGACTGGGCAGCCCGTCTTCGCCTTGAACGCGGAGATGAGGGCGTGGAAGCGGGGATTGGTCTCGGCGTGGACCGTCTGCAGGCGGGCCGAGTAGTCGACATGCGTGACCGCCGGGATCTCCGAGCGCGGCACGTTCAGCTTGTCGATCCCGAACAGCGCCTCCTCATCGGCCGTCATCTGCCGCCGCCGGCGCGCCGTGACAGGCGCCGTCATCAGCATGTAGGGGCTGCTGTCGCCATCGAACTCGAACCAGTCGTCGACGTCCTCGGCCAGCACGGCCGGCGCGAAGGGCCGGAAGCTCTCGCGATACTTGACCCGAAGGTTCAGCGTCTTCTGCATGCTGGGCGAGCGAGGGTCGCCCAGCACGGAGCGGGCGCCGAGGGCCCGCGGCCCGAATTCCATCCGGCCCTGCATCCAGCCGAGCGCTTTGCCGGCGACCAGATCGTCCGCGGCGCGGGCAATGAGGCCGTCATCGTCGAGCCGCGTGAACTTGGCCCCCGCCGCGGACAGGCGTGTCGCCACGTCATCGTCCAACCACGCCGGCCCCAGATAAGAGCCCTGCATGGCGTCCAGGTGATTGTTCACATGGCGCGGCTGGCCTTTGTAGAGATGATAGGCGGCGAGCGCCGCGCCAAGCGCGCCGCCGGCGTCGCCGGCCGCCGGCTGAACCCAGATGCGCTTGAACTTGCCGTCGCGCAGCACCTTGCCGTTGGCGACGCAGTTGAGCGCCACGCCGCCGGCCAGGCACAGGTTCTCGGACTTCGTCTCGGCCGCGATCGAACGCGTCAGGCGCAGCACGATCTCCTCCGTCACCGACTGGATGGAGGCGGCGAGGTCCATCTCGCGCTGGGTCAACAGCGCCTCGGGCGTGCGCCGTGGGCCGCCGAACAAGGCGTCGAACCGCCCGTTGGTCATGGTGAGGCCGGTGCAGTAATTGAAATATGACATGTCGAGCCGGAACGAGCCGTCCGGCTTCAGGTCGACCAGATTGTCGAGAATGGTCTGCGCGTAGCGCGGCACGCCGTAGGGTGCCAGGCCCATCACCTTGTACTCGCCGGAGTTGACCTTGAAGCCCGTGTAATAGGTGAACGCCGAATAGAGCAGCCCGAGCGAGTGCGGGAAGTGGATTTCCCGCGTCATCTCCAGATGATTGCCCTTGCCGAGGCCCAGCGACGTCGTCGCCCACTCGCCGACGCCGTCCATGGTCAGGACCGCGGCCTCCTCGAACGGCGAGGCGAAGAACGCCGACGCCGCATGGCTCTGGTGGTGCTCGGCGAACAGCAGGCGGGCGTCCCAGTCGTACTCCGCGTCGTAGCGGCGCAACTCGTTGCGCAGGAGCTTTTTCTGGAACAGCTTCTCGCGGAGCCACAGCGGAATAGCCAGGCGGAAGGAATCGAAGCCGCGCGGGGCGAACGCCAGGTAGGTCTCGAGCAGGCGCTCGAACTTGAGGTACGGCTTGTCGTAGAACACCACGTGGTCGACGTCGCGGAGCGTGGTCCCGCCGGCCGCCAGGCAGTACTCGACCGCGTGGCGGGGAAACCGCGCGTCATGCTTCTTGCGCGAAAACCGCTCTTCCTGCGCCGCCGCCACGATGCGCCCGCCATCGACCAGCGCCGCGGCACTGTCATGATAGAACGCGGAGATGCCGAGAATGCGCATCGTCTAGTTTGCCTCCCCCCTTGCGGGGGAGGCTGCGAGCGACAGCGAGCGGGTGGGGGGTGCGTCACGCATTCGAGTGAGTTCAGGCATTAGAACTGCCGCCTCATCGTCTCCGGATCAGGGCCGGGGGGCGAACGATCGATCCAATAGCTCGGCGCGGCGGGGGCGTATTTGAGGCGCAGCGGATCCTTGCCCAGGAGCCTCATGACGAAGCCGACCGGCGTCACGATCGAATAGAAGAACAGGGCGAGCAGCACGGGACCCCGAGGCGTCGTTTTGACGAGGTACCGTCGAATCTACGCCGGTTTGGTTAACATTCGGTTTTCCCTAAAATGTCGCTTAGTGGCAAGCCGCTTCGGCTTGTCTTCGGAGCCTGCCCCCGGACTTGATCCGGGGGTCATCCCCGGGCGAACAGCGGCGCTTGCGCTGCGTTCGCGGCCTTCAAGGCCGCGGACGGGCGCGTAGAAGATTGGCCGCTGCCGAGACCCGGGGATCCATCCTTCACCGCCCGCCCGGGCGCCGTCGTCATTGAAATTGCAGGTAAAAAGCCGTGTGATGATGACCGCACGCGTTTTCCGCGTCGATTCGGCGTCGGCCGCTAGTTGATCGTCTGATAGAAGATATCGGCTTCGACAGCCACACCTTCGAATGAGTCATCACAGGGCCTCATCATGGACATCAGCTCATATCGGCTAAACGAGCGTTTAGCGACAGCAACGGTCCCGTCCTGGCGCATGAGGGCCATGCATCGCCCGCACCTATTCCACACCTCTGGATTCCCGGTCCAGGTGGACACCACGGACGAGCTGGTCACCCTGCTCGACACGATGCAGGAGAACCTGTTCGGCAACTTCGTGAAGGAGCTGGGCGGGCTGAACGAAGCTGACCTGAACGCCTTTGTGGATAGCCTTGTCGAGTATTGTCTGTTTTTCCGCACCAATTTTCCGGGGCGGGAGGCGCCGTTGCCTCTCTCGACCATGCTCGCGCACATGGTGCTGGCGAAGAAGCTGCGCGGTCTCGGCCCGCCATATCGGATCCTGGAGATCGGACCGGGCTGCGGCTACCTGTCATTTTTCCTCCGTACTTGGCGCGACCTTGAGGATTACGCGCAGGTCGAGACGACGGAGAGTTTTTATATCCTGCAGAATCTGATCAACAAGCACGTCTTCCGGCATCGCTTCCGCGACTTCGCGCCGACCGTCATGGCGGAGCGGCAGGCGGCGTCGGTCGTGACCGATCCCGCAGGCTCCAGCCTCCAGACCGAGCTCTCGGCGCGCGTTGCCGTCGATCTGCCGCCGGTATGCCGGCACTTCCCCTGGTGGCGCATCGGCGACATCGCCAACGAGAAATTCAGCGTGGTGACAACCAACGCGACATTGACCGAGTTCACCCCCGAAGCGCTGCGCCAATACATCTGGGTGATCGACCGGTGCCTCGCCCTCGATGGCTGCATGCTCGTCCAGTGCTACGGCGGTGGTCCGACGCCGCTGGAATCAATCCTGAAATCGCTCCTCGAGATCAGAATGGCCCCGGCCGTGCTCGTCCTGCAGGAGGAGGTCCCCGGAGCCGGCAAGTACTTCGCGAAGGCGAACTTTCTGTTCGTGCGCGAGCGGCACCCGCTGTTCGCGAAATTCATCGGTCAGCCGCTGCAGCTGCCGCGCTTCGATTCGACCAATCTGATGGTGAAGTCGGTCTACCTGCCGGATGCACAGGGGACCCGCCGGACCGTGACGGCCGACGAGATCGTTACACTTGTCAAAGAGCGGCTGAAGCAGATCTGAGTTTTCCTTCGATCGTTGAGATGGGCGGTGAACCCGAAACGGCTGCGAGCCTGAAGGTGGATCGCAATGCTTCCCTATGCAGTGCCCGTCCGGCCATCATCGTCAGTCGCCAGGGTGGATACCCCGGACGGGCCGGGGTATGACGGAGCATGACGAGCCAGCCCACTGATACTGCCAACCAGGCCACCATCGACGCGCTCGCGGCCCGGCTGGTGGAACTTGCGAATTCGCCCGATGAAGCCGCCGCCCGGGCGGAGTTGTCGGCCCTCACGCGGCAGATCGACGCCCTCAAGGACCTGCAGGTCGGGCAGTTTTCGGTGCGCGCCGTCGCGGCCTACATCCTGGCGCTGCTGGACAAGCTGAACGACGCCTTTCCGCTGGCTTTGGCCGACGCCAGGAGTGGCGGCCCCAATCAGCTCACGGCCTTCGTAATCAATCGCGCGCGGGCGATCTTCCTGCAGTCGGCCTACACAGCCGTCCATGCCAAGCGGCCCGACATGGCCCGGGCCGAGATCGCGCGCATCACCGCCGCGCTGCAGGGCACGGTGGATATGGATGCCGAACGCGCGCTGCTGAATCTGCTGTCGCATATCGAAACGATCAACGTCACGCGGTCCGGCCCGCAGCCGCGCGAGGGCCGTCCGACGCTGTTGAAGCTCGCCATCTGGGGCGACCGCTTCATCGACTCCGCCGGACACAACGTGCTGAGCAGCCTGCTTGCACCCGGCAACGCCGCCGCCCTCAAGGATCTCGGACCGGTCATCCTCCATGTCCATACGCGGCGCGGCGATGCGCCCCGCCTGCGGGCGCTGGACGCGATGAAGGAATTGCAGCGGCAGGTCGAGATCGAGTTCGACGTTATCCCAGAGGAGTTTTTCCCGCCCGACCAGATCCTCGGCGGCGCGTCCTTCGGTCGCAATCTGCTCGCCATGGCCGAATATGACAGCCTCCTGTATGCGCGCCAGATCGGCGCGGATATGTTCTGCCTCGGCGCCGACATGGTCGTGGCCGCGGGCACGTTGAAGGCGGCCAAGGACAAGCTCGTCGCCGGCCACGACATCGTGCTGATGTCGCCTCTCCGAGCGACAGCGGAGACGATGTCCCCGGCGATGGCGCCATACCGCCAAGGCGCCGGTCTCGACGTGTCGGCCGATGCGCTGTACCGGCTCAGCCTGGAAAATCTCCATCCGTCGGCGCGGCTCCAGTTCATGCGGCAGGTTCCGCGAACCATGCCCGCCGACCCGCACCAGGTCTTCTTCGCACAGCCCGGCGGATTTTCCGCGCGTGCGATCCAATGGCACCCGTTCGCGTTTTCCGCGCGGTCGGTGCCGGAGGATATCGGCTTCGACTGCCACACCATCGATTGCCGCTTTGCTGCAGACCTCACGAGAGGAAAAGATCGCGGGGCCGTTTGCTACTTGCAGGAGAATCCGCCGAGCGACGGCTACATCGTCGGATTGGACAGCGCGGAAGGAATCGCGGAGTTCGGCGGCTTCGAAGTCTCGCCGGCCGGGGTCGCCAAGTCACTCGCGCACTGGATCAGCCACGACGACGACTTCGCCTACTTCACCTGGGTCCTGCGGCAGCGTGCTGACTACCGCGTGCCGGATGGAATGAACCTCGGGCTTCCACCGGACTGCGCGGACGAGGACACGGCCGTCGCCGACACGCTCGCCGCGATCGAGCGGCTGCGGCCCGAGATCACAAAGCGCATCGCACAGTACGCGCGCTGAACCAGGGAAATCGCTCGCCGGCCCCGCGGCCGACGAGCGAGGAGCCCTGCGCGGTCGCCGATCAGCTCATGTCGGCGCTGAAGTCCGCGTTGACCAGGTCCCAGGTGATGTTGATCCCCGAACCGGCGCCCGCGGCGTACCACACGCCCAGGCCGGGCGGCACGAAGAGCGGGTAGGGCAGGCCCTGCAGCACACCGGGGTTCGCGTTGAAGACGACCCGCTTCGTCGGATCGCCCGTGCCTGAGGGCGGAGCCACGTCCGCATAAAGGTTCGCGTCGACCATGTAGGCGGTCCGGATGATCACGCCGGACGTGTTCACGGATGGCGACACGATCTGAGTCACCCCGGCCGGAGTGCCGGCGAAGAAATTCCGGCCAACGGGGGCAACGATGTTGGCGTAGTTGATCGTCGTCATGAATTGTCTCCTTGGTCGTCGGTTGGTCTGACATTCGACAGACGCCAGACAACGACTGGATGACGTTCCGGTTGCGGGCGCCGCCGTCTGCGCTCGGAGTTTCCGAATGAAACCACCGCGGCAGTTGGTCGTTGTGGTCACAGGCGGAGGCCCAGCCCGCGCCGGCGAACCGCCGCGGAATGAGAAGAAGAATTGCAGTATTGCGCCTCTGAATCGCAGCCCTGCAATTCTTTTAGGGCGAATCATCTAGCGAAATGAATGAGTTGGGAAAACAATTGCAGTATTGCACGAGATTCAGGGGGGCGGGCCCGACTGCAGTCGAAGCGGGCGCGCCGGACGGGTGCGCGCCGCCGATTTCCCGTTATTGCGCTGCAGCACAAAAGGGGCTAGATTCCGCCAACCGCCTAAATGTTAGCCATTTAAACATTCCGCCTAATAAATGAGCATGAAAATCGGGCCGATCAAATTGGCCAGCAACGTGATTCTCGCGCCGATGTCCGGCGTGACGGATATGCCGTTCCGTCGGCTGGTGAAACGGTCGGGCGCCGGTCTGGTCGTCTCGGAGATGATCGCCAGCCAGGCGATGATCCGCGAGAACCGCCAGACGTTGCTGATGGCGAAAAACACGCCAGAAGAATTCCCGATGGCGGTGCAGCTCGCCGGCTGCGAGCCCGAGGTGATGGCCGAGGCGGCGCGGCTCAACGAAGACCGCGGTGCCGCGATCATCGACATCAATTTCGGCTGCCCGGTGAAGAAGGTCGTCAACGGCCACGCCGGCTCGGCCCTGATGCGCGACGAGGCGCACGCGGCGCGCATCCTCGAAGCCACGGTGAAGGCGGTGAAGCTGCCGGTGACCCTGAAGATGCGCCTGGGCTGGAACGACGAGAGCCGCAACGCTCCGCGCTTGGCCAAAATCGCCGAGGACGTCGGGATCAGGATGATCTCGGTCCACGGCCGCACGCGCTGCCAGTTCTACGACGGCAAGGCCGATTGGGCCTTCATCCGCAAGGTGAAGGAGACCGTGTCGATTCCCGTGGTGTGCAACGGCGACATCACCACCTTGGACCAGGTGAAGGAGGCGCTCGACCTCTCGGGCGCCGACGGCGTGATGATCGGCCGCGGCGCCTATGGCCGGCCGTGGTTCCTGGCCCAGGTGATCCGCTTCCTCGCCACTGGCGAGCGCTTGCCCGACCCGGCGCCGGCCGAGAAGCTGGCGACCGTGCTCGAGCATTTCGACGCCATGCTGTCGCACTACGGGACCGATAACGGGGTGCGCATGGCCCGCAAACATATGGGCTGGTACGCCAAGGGCTTTCCCGGTGCCGCCGAGTTTCGCGGCCGGGTCATGACCTTGTCCGACCCGGCGGCGGTGCGCGAGGCGGTGCGGGCCGCCTGGACGCCGCTGGTGAGTGATGATCAGCTGAGGGTAGCGGCCTGATGGCAACGAGCACGTCAGTACGGCGCTTCTGGAGGACCGTGCACGCCACGTTTGACCCCGGCATGGCGCTCGCCGCCCTCCCGGATGCGGTTCTGGTCGTCGGCCCCGGCGATCAGATCGTCTATGCCAACCCGGCGGCGGAGACCTTCTTCGACATCGGCGCGCCGGTGCTGTGCGCCAGCAAGCCGGACAACCTGGTGCCGCCGGACAGTCCGTTGCTGGTCATTCTCGCCCAGGCGCGGCGGACCGGCTCCAGCGTGTCGGAGGAGGGCGTCACCATCGAGACGGCGCGGATCGGCGCGCATTTCGTGAGCCTGCAGGCGTCGCCGATGTCCGAGACCGGGGACTTCATCGTGCTGGCCATCCACGAGCGCTCGATCGCCCGCAAGATCGACCGCCAGCTCATCCATCGCGGGGCCGCGCGCTCGGTGTCGGCCATGGCGGCGATGCTGGCGCACGAGGTCAAGAATCCGCTGTCGGGCATTCGCGGCGCCGCCCAGCTGCTCGAGCAATCGGTGACCACCGACAAGGACCGCGAGCTCACCACCCTGATCTGCGACGAGACCGACCGCATCCGCAAGCTGGTCGACCGCATGGAGGTGTTCTCCGATGCGCGGCCGCTGGAGCGCGGCCCGGTGAACATCCACCAGGTCCTGGAGCACGTCCGCAAGGTCACCCAGACCGGCTTCGGCCGCAACGTGCGCTTCGTCGAGAATTACGACCCGTCCTTGCCGCCGGTCTACGGCCACCGCGACCAGCTGATCCAGGTGTTCCTCAACCTGGTGAAGAACGCCGCCGAGGCGGTTCCCGAGCAGGGCGGCGAGATCGTGCTGTCGACCGCTTATCAGCACGGTATCCGCATGGCCATCCCGGGCAGCGACACGCGCTTGAAACTGCCCCTGGTCGTGGGCGTCCAAGACAACGGGCAGGGGATACCGGTGGACATCAGACCCCACCTGTTCGATCCCTTCCTCACAACCAAGGTAAACGGAACCGGCCTGGGTCTTGCATTGGTAGCCAAGATCATCGGCGATCACGGCGGGGTCATAGAATTTGACAGCCAGCCGCGCCGAACCGTGTTTCGCGTGATGCTGCCCATCGCCGAGGGTGGGGAGCCGGGATAGTACCGAATGAGTCAGGCCACGATTCTGATCGCCGATGACGACCGCGCCATTCGCACGGTTCTCAACGAGGCGCTCGGTCGTCTGGGCCATGACGTCAAGACGACCGGCCACGCCGCCACGTTGTGGCGATGGGTGGCCGACGGCGAGGGCGATCTCGTCATCACCGACGTGGTGATGCCCGACGAAAACGGCCTCGATCTCATTCCGCGCATCCACAAGATCCGCCCCGAGCTTAGGATCATCGTGATGAGCGCGCAGAACACGCTGCTCACCGCGGTCAAGGCGACCGAGCGCGGCGCGTTCGAATATCTGCCCAAGCCGTTCGACCTCAAGGAGCTGATCAACGTCGTCGAGCGCGCGCTGAAGGCGCCGGCGGTGCGGCCGGCCGAGGACCCCGACGCCACGCCGGTCGGCGACAACGGCGAGCGCCTGCCGCTGATCGGCCGCTCGCCGGCGATGCAGGACATCTACCGCGTGCTGGCGCGGCTCATGGGCACCGACCTTACCGTGATGATCGCCGGCGAGTCCGGCACCGGCAAGGAGCTGGTCGCCCGCGCGCTGCACGACTACGGCAAGCGGCGCAACGGACCGTTCGTCGCCGTCAACATGGCGGCGATCCCGCGCGAGCTGATCGAGAGCGAGCTGTTCGGCCACGAGAAGGGCGCCTTCACCGGGGCGACGGCGCGCTTCGCCGGCCGCTTCGAGCAGGCGCAGAGCGGCACGCTGTTCCTCGACGAGATCGGCGACATGCCGATCGAGGCGCAGACCCGCCTGCTGCGCGTGCTGCAGGAAGGCGAATACACCACCGTCGGCGGCCGGACCCGCATCCGCGCCGACGTCCGCATCATCGCCGCGACGCACCGCGACCTGAAGCAGCTGGTCCGCCAGGGCCTGTTCCGCGAGGATCTGTTCTACCGGCTGAACGTGGTGCCGATCCGCCTGCCGCCCTTGCGCGAGCGGTCCGAGGACATCCCGGCCCTGGCCCGGCATTTCCTGGCCCAGTGCGCCAAGGAGGGCCTGCCGTCGAAGCTCCTCGACCCGGGTGCCGTCGACCGCCTCAAGACCTATCGCTGGCCGGGCAACGTGCGCGAGCTCGAGAACATGATCCAGCGCATCGTGGCGCTGTATTCGCAGGAGGTCATCAGCGTCGACGTGATCGAAGCCGAGCTCGGCGACGTGGCCCCCCCGGCCGAGCCCGAGGCGCCCCCGCTCGACGATTCGCTGGGCTCGGCGGCCGAGCGCCACCTCCAGGCCTACTTCTCGGCCCACCGCGACGGCCTGCCGGCCGCCGGCCTGTATGACCGAGTCCTGCGCGAAATCGAGCGGCCGCTGATTACCCTGTCGCTGACCGCCACGCGCGGCAACCAGATCAAGGCCGCCCATCTGCTGGGCCTCAATCGCAACACATTACGCAAGAAAATCCGCGAGTTGGACATACAGGTTGTTCGCGGCCTAAAATGATTCACATCCGGCCTTAAGGCCGGCCAGTACACTCAACCTGGGGACATGTGGATCTCGAAGCGTCAGGCATAACCGCGGACCCGGCGGCGAGCCGCGGGCCTCTGGCCCGCCGCCTGGCCGATTGGGCGCACCGGGTTCGGCTGTCCCGCAAGCTGGCGATCGCGCTGGCCGTCGCCGCCGTCGTATCGGGGTTCGCGACCTACGCGGCGATGACCGAGGGCGGTGTCGCTCCGGCGCCGCGCACGGTCCTGCTGCTGCTCAATCTCGACCTGATCCTGCTGCTGGCGCTGGGCGTCGTCGTGGCGCGGCGCATCGTCATGCTGTGGGCGGAGCGGCGACGCGGCCTAGCCGGATCGCGGCTGCACGTCCAGCTGGTGCTGCTGTTCAGCGCCCTCGCCGTGGCGCCTGCGATCGTCATGGCGCTGTTCTCGGCGCTGTTCTTCAATCTCGGCGTCGAAGCCTGGTTCAGCGAGCGCGTGCGCGTGGCGCTCAACGAATCGCTGGCCGTCGCCGAGGCCTATCTGCAGGAGCACCGCGACGTGATCCGCGGCGACATCCTCGAGGTCGCGTCCAACCTCAACCGCCAGGCCGAGCAGCTGAACGCCAGTCCGCGCGGATTCCAGCAGATCGCCGACGCCGCCGCGGCGGTGCGCAAGATGCCCGAAATCGTGATCTTCGACGACCAGGGCAAGATCCTGGCGGCGGTCAACCGCACCGAATCGCACCGGCCGACGCCGCTGCCGCTGTGGGCGCTGGCCGAGGCCCGCGACGGCCGCGTCGTGATCTTCAATCCCGACGATGAGGAAGGCCCGACCGCGGGCTTAAGCGACCGGGTGCGCGCCCTGGTGAAGCTCGAATCCTTCGACGACCTGTTCCTCATGGTCGGACGGATCGTCGACCCGCAGGCAATCGGCCATTACCAGCGCACCAACGAGGCGGTGCAGGCCTATCAGAACATCGAAGGCCAGCGCGAGGGCCTGCAGACGACCTTCGCGATCCTGTTCGTGATCGTCGCGGTGCTGCTCCTCCTGGCCGCGGTGTGGGTCGGCCTGGTCCTCGCCAACCGCCTGGCGCGCCCGATCGCGCAACTTGTGGGCGCAGCCGAGCGGGTCCGCTCGGGCGATCTCGGGGCCCGCGTGGACGAGCGGCGATCGGCCGGCGAGATCGGCTCGCTGTCGCGCGCCTTCAACCGCATGACCAGCCAGCTCGAGGCGCAGCGCCGCGAGCTGATCGAAGCCAACCGCCAGATCGACGAGCGCCGGCGCTTCACCGAAGCGGTGCTGACCGGCGTGTCATCCGGCGTGGTCGGCCTCGATGCCGACGGCCGGATCAATCTGCCGAACCGCTCGGCCTCGATGCTGCTGTCGACCGACCTCGACGCCCAGATCGGCGGCGACTTCCGGGCCGTCGCACCCGAGATGGTGCCGCTGCTCGACGCGGCGCGGCTCGGCGTCGGGCGGCCGGCCGAAGGCCAGATCACCATCCTCCGCGACGGCCGGCGGCGGAGCCTGATCGTGCGCATCGTCGGCCAGCCGCTGGAGAACGGCAGCCTCGGCTTCGTGGTGACGTTCGACGACATTACCGAGCTCGAAGCGGCCCAGCGCAAGGCGGCCTGGTCCGACGTGGCACGGCGCATCGCCCACGAGATCAAGAACCCGCTGACCCCGATCCAGCTCTCCGCCGAGCGCCTCAAGCGCAAATATTCGAGCGAGATCAAGAGCGATCCGGAGACCTTCCGCATCTGCACCGACACCATCGTGCGCCAGGTCGGCGACATCGGCCGCATGGTCGACGAGTTCTCGTCGTTCGCCCGCATGCCGGCTCCATCGATGCGCGAGGAGGATATCGGCGAACTGGTCCGCCAGACGGTCTTCCTCCAGCGCAACGGCCACCCCGACATCGCCTACGACGTGGACCTGCCGGCGGACGGGCCGGTCCGCCTGGCCCTCGACCCACGCCAGATCGGCCAGGCGCTCACCAACCTATTGAAGAACGCCGCCGAAGCGATCGAGGGCCGCGACGCGGCGGCGGGTGCGGCACGGCCGCAGGGGCGCATCACCGTGCGCGTGGTCGAAGCCGAGGACCGTACGTTGATCGTCGTCGAGGACAATGGCAAGGGCCTGCCGCTGGAGAACCGCGAGCGGCTCACCGAGCCGTATGTGACAACGCGCGCCAAAGGTACTGGACTGGGACTGGCGATTGTCAAAAAAATCATGGAAGATCATGGCGGCGCGTTGGTGCTCGAGGATCGCCCCGGCGGCGGCACGCGGGTCACCCTCGCGTTCCTCGGGCGGGTTCGCGCGAAGAGTCCGAGCCAGACCAGTCCGGCGCAGGAGTTGACGAAAGCAGCCGTTCATGGCGCATGACATTCTGATCGTCGATGACGAAGCCGACATCCGGATGCTCATCGGCGGCATCCTGGAAGACGACGGCCACCAGACGCGCGCCGCGGCGGATTCGACGGCGACGCTCGACGCGATCCGGACGCGGCGCCCCAGCCTCGTCGTGCTCGACATCTGGCTGCAGGGCAGCCCGATGGACGGGCTGGAGCTGCTCGACGTGATCAAGCGCGATCACCCGGCCATGCCGGTGGTGATCATCAGCGGTCACGGCAATGTCGAGACCGCCGTTTCGGCGATCAAGCGCGGCGCTTACGACTTCATCGAGAAGCCGTTCAAGGCGGACCGGCTGCTGCTGGTGGTCGAGCGCGCCGTCGAAGCGGCGCGCCTGCGCCGCGAGAACGAGGAGCTGAAGCTCCGCGCCGGCGGCCCGGGCGAGCTGGTCGGCAAATCGCCGTCGATGAACACGACCCGGCAGACAATCGACAAGGTGGCGCCCACCGGCAGCCGCATTCTCATCACCGGCCCCGCCGGAGCCGGCAAGGAAGTCGTGGCGCGGATGATCCACGCGGGCTCGCGGCGCGCGGAAGGTCCGTTCGTGGTGCTGAACTGCGCCAGCATGCGGCCGGAGCGCATGGAGCCCGAGCTGTTCGGCATCGAGGGCGGCACCGACGGCCCCGACAGCCCGCCCAAGGTCGGCACGTTCGAGCTGGCTCACAATGGCACCCTGCTGCTCGACGAGGTGGCGGATATGCCGCTCGAGACCCAGGGCAAGATCGTGCGCGTGCTCCAGGAGCAGACATTCGAGCGGGTGGGGGGCCGCGCGCGGGTCTCGGTCGACGTGCGGGTGATCGCCTCGACCAACCGCGACCTCGCCAGCGAGATGGCGTCGGGGCGGTTCCGCGAGGACCTGTTCTACCGGCTGAACGTGGTGCCGATCCGCGTACCGCCGCTGCGCGACCGTCGCGAGGACATCCCGCTGCTCGCCGCCTATTTCATGGAGCGCGCGGCGACCGCCGCCGGCCTGCCGGCGCGCACGTTGGCCGACGATGCGCTGGCGGCGCTGCAGGCCTATGAGTGGCCGGGCAACGTGCGCCAGCTCCGCAATGTGATCGAGTGGGTCCTGATCATGGCCTCGGGCGATCCGCATGTGCCGATCAAGGCCGAGATGCTGCCGCCGGAGCTGGGGGCCGTGGTTCCGGCGACGCTGAAGGGCGATCGCAGCGCCGAGATCATGGCGCTGCCGCTGCGCGAGGCGCGCGAGCTGTTCGAGCGGCAATATCTCCTGGCCCAGGTGACGCGGTTTGGCGGCAATATCTCGCGGACCGCGGCGTTCGTCGGGATGGAACGCTCGGCCCTGCACCGCAAGCTGAAGTCTCTGGGCGTCCATAGCGGCGAGCGGTCGCCGATGCTCGATTCCTGAACCGGACCTGCGCATGCCGAGAATTGCTTACGTCAATGGCCGCTATGTCCCGTATCGGGCGGCCCAGGTTCACATCGACGACCGCGGCTACACCTTTGCCGATGCCGTCTACGAGGTGGTGCTGATCGCAAAGGACGTGCTGGTCGACGAGGGGCCGCATCTGGACCGCCTCGATCGCAGCCTGCGCGAGCTGCGCATAGCACCGCCGATGTCGCGACGCGCGCTCCAGCTCGTGCTGCGCGAAGTCATCCGCCGCAACGCCGTCCACTACGGACTCGTGTACCTCCAGATGTCGCGCGGCGTGGCGCCGCGCGATCACATATTCCCCGATGCGGCCGAGACCCAATTCGTGGCCTGGGCCAAGACCCTGGCGCCGCAGCCTCGATCCTTTGCCGAAGACGGGGTGAAGGCGATCACGATGCCGGACATCCGGTGGGAGCGCTGCGATATCAAGAGCACGGCATTGCTGCCGAACGTCCTCGCCAAGCAGGCAGCCCGTGATGCCGGCGCCTACGAAGCGTGGCTCGTGGACACAGACGGATTCATCACCGAAGGCAGCTCGACCAACGTCTGGATCATCACGCCCGCGGGTGAGCTGGTCACGCGGGCCGCCGACGCAGCGATCCTCGCCGGGGTCACGCGGCGGACCGTGGTCGCTTTGGCGCGGGAGGAGGGGCTTCGCTTCGTCGAGCGCCGGTTCTCGCTCGCCGAGGCGAAAGCGGCTCGCGAGGCGTTCGTGACATCGGCCAGCTCGCTGGTGCTGCCGGTGACGCAGATCGACGATCAGGTGATCGGTAACGGCAAGCCCGGCTCGATGACGTCGCGGCTGCGCGCCCGGTATTTTCATTACATGGCGGCGGACCATGCCCGCTGAGCACGGAATCGCCCTGTTGCCAAATGCGCCTGCACCGGTCGGTGGGAGCAAAACCGCAAATTTTGGCAAACATTTCCGTGAAATCCCGGGCAACCGGCAGCGAGCGGGCTTGGGTCGCCGCCGCGCCCCCTGTAAAATAGACCCAGATGGCTTAAATATACCTCGTCGCAGCAGCGGCGGGGCGAGGTCGCGATGGATCCTGATCAAGGGATCGTCTCGAGCCAAAACTGTGGCTCCAACAACGCAGAACAAGGATACCGAAGATGACGGCCGAAAAATCGCAAAACGTGCAGGATGTATTTCTCAATTACATCCGCAAGAACAAAACGCCGGTCACGATTTTTCTAGTGAATGGCGTCAAGCTGCAGGGGATCGTCACCTGGTTCGACAATTTCTCGGTGTTGCTCCGCCGCGACGGTCATTCACAGCTGGTCTATAAACACGCCATCTCCACGGTGATGCCGACCGGCCCCATCCAGCTGTTCGAAGGGGACAAGGAAGGCACCGACGGCTGAGTTCAAGCACCGCGTCGCCGAGGCCACGTCTGGCCGCGAGCGCCGGACGCAGGGCAGCGGTCGCGCCGTCGTACTGCATCCGACGCTGCGCGGTGCCGCCCATGGCGCCCGCACGCCCGAAATGCGCATCGAGGAGGCGGTCGGTCTCACGCGCGCCATCGACATGGACGTCGTGGCGGCCGAGGTCGTGCGCCTCCAGGCCTACCGCCCGTCCACCTCGCTGGGGCAGGGGACGGTCGAGAAATGGCACTCAGTCGTCGAGATCGAGAACATCGAACTGGTGGTGGTCGACGGGCCGCTGACGCCGATCCAGCAGCGCAACCTTGAGCGCGCCTGGGGCTGCAAGGTCATTGACCGCACCGGACTGATCCTCGAGATCTTTGCCGCCCGCGCCCGCACGGCCGAGGGCCGGCTGCAGGTCGAACTGGCGCAGCTGATGTACCAGCGGAGCCGACTCGTCCGCACCTGGACCCACCTCGAGCGGCAGCGCGGCGGCTTCGGCTTCCTCGCCGGCCCCGGCGAAACCCAGCTTGAGTCCGACCGCCGGATCATCGGCGACCGCATCGCCCATCTGAAACGCGAGCTCGAAGGCGTGCGCCGCACACGCGGGCTGCACCGCCGGGCCCGCGAGCGCGTGCCGTACCCGGTCGTTGCCCTCGTCGGGTATACGAACGCCGGCAAGTCCACCCTGTTCAACCGCCTGGTCGAGGGGCGCGTGCTGGCCGCCGACATGTTGTTCGCGACGCTCGACCCCACGATGCGGCTTCTGAAGCTGCCTTCGGGCCGGCAGGTGATCCTGTCGGACACGGTGGGTTTCATCTCCGATCTGCCGACCGATCTGGTGGCCGCGTTCCGCGCGACCCTGGAGGAAGTCGAGGGCGCCGACATCATCATCCACGTGCGCGACGTCGCACACCCGGACAGCGACGCGCAGCGCGCCGACGTATTGCGGGTGCTGGGCGATCTCGGTCTCGGGCCCGAGCGCAACGCCGCCGGCGACGATTCACCGCCGGTGATCGAAGTGCTCAACAAGAGCGACCTGCTGACGGCAGACCAACGCGATCATCTCGCCAACCAAGCCGAGCGCGATACGGACAAGGCACTTCTGTCCGCGAGCAACGGCGAAGGTTGCGAAGATCTGCTGCGGATACTCGACGACCGGCTCGCGGCCGCGCGCGAGATCGTCGACGTCACCGTGGCGCCGGCCGACGGCGCGACACTGGCTTGGCTGTACCGGCACGGCGAAGTCCTGCAGCGCGAAGACGGTGATGCGGGTACGCGCGTCACGGTGAGCCTCGACCCGGCGGATCGCGCCCGCTTCGAGCATCGCCGGGCGGATCGGGGTTAAATTTTTCCTGTCATTCGCAGGGGGACGTCATCGGTAGCACAAGGGGGAGCGCTGCCCGATGCCCTACATGAAATTAATGGCCGCCTGCTTCCTATTGATAGGGATAGCAGTCATTGCAGGTGGTGCGTACTCTCTCGCTGACGCGTTCCGAAACCGAAATTTTCATCAGGCGGAGCGCGTCACGATCGAAGATCCGTCGTTTTTGGATCAGGGTGATGATGACCGTCGTAAGCATCCTGGCTGGGGTCTGGATTGGCCTCATGGGGGCCGTCGCGATTTCAAGGTAAGCAGGACCGCCGGCTCGTTGACAAGCCGAACCCACCTCCATAAATGTTGCGCTTTCGTCGACCCTTAGACGCTGGAGACCCTGATGAAATTCCGTCCGCTGCAAGACCGCGTGCTCGTCAAGCCGCTCGACACCGATGAGCGCACCAAAGGCGGCATCATCATACCCGACACGGCGAAAGAGAAGCCGATGCAAGGCAAGGTCATGGCCGCCGGTCCGGGGGGGCGCGATGAGTCGGGCAAGCTCATCCCGCTGGGCGTCAAGGTCGGCGACAAGGTGCTGTACGGCAAGTGGTCCGGCACCGAGGTGAAGATCGACGGCGAAGATCTGCTGATCGTCAAAGAGCCGGATATTCTCGGCATCGTGCAGTAGTCCCGGCGCGTTGAAACAAAAGGGACGGATCGCGAGATCCGTCCTTTTTTCATGAGCCCGCGTTGCCCAGGCGAGGGTCCGCCGCTATCATCCGCGCGGCTTTTCGGCAGAACTCAGGGAGCAGGACATGGCCAAGGTGGCGTTTCTCGGTCTCGGCGTGATGGGCTTTCCGATGGCGGGCCACCTGGTGAAGGCCGGCCACGAGGTGACGGTCTACAACCGCACGGCCAAGAAGGCGGACGAGTGGGTCGCCAAGCACAAGGGCCGCAAGGCGGCCACGCCGGCCGAGGCGGCCAAGGGTGCCGAGATCGTCTGCGCTTGCGTCGGCAACGATGACGATCTGCGCTCGGTCGTTTACGGCGACCACGGCGCGTTCGCCGGCATGGGCAAGGGGGCGGTCTTCGTCGATCACACGACGGCGTCGGCGGACATGGCGCGCGAACTCGATGCCGAGGCGAAGAAGCGCGGCTTCGGGTTCCTCGACGCGCCGGTGTCCGGCGGCCAGGCGGGGGCGGAGAACGGCCAGCTCACGATCATGGTCGGCGGCGATGCCGCGACCTTCGGCAAGGCCGAGCCGGTCATCAAGGTCTACGCCAAGGCGCTGACGCATATGGGGCCAGCAGGCTCGGGCCAGCTCACCAAGATGGTGAATCAGATCTGCATCGCCGGACTCGTCCAGGGCCTGTCCGAAGCCTTGAACTTCGCCAAGCGCGCCGGCCTCGACACCGACAAGGTGCTGGCGACGATCTCGAAGGGTGCTGCGCAATCCTGGCAGATGGAGAACCGCTGGAAGACGATGGCCGAGGGAAAATTCGAGTTCGGCTTCGCCGTCGACTGGATGCGCAAGGATCTCGGCATCTGTCTTGCCGAAGCGAAGAACAACAAGGCGCGGCTGCCGACGACGGCGCTGATCGACCAGTTTTATGCTCAGGTGCAGGCGCGCGGCGGCGGACGCTGGGACACGTCCAGCCTTATTCACCTGCTGATGAAGGACTGATCTCGAGCAACCCTGCCGGCGGTCCGCCGCGGCGCGGGGAGGGTGGAAAATGTCGATCCCCCGATCCATCTCTCAAGCGTGATGGCCTCGCGTCGCCAACAGGACAACCGGCATGGTTCCGCTTTCGATACTTGATCTCGTCCCAGTAATTGAGGGTGGCTCGCCGCGGCAGGCCCTGCTGAACAGCCTCGATCTGGCGCGTCACGCCGAGCGGTGCGGGTACCGCCGGTTCTGGGTAGCCGAACATCACAACATGACCGGGATCGCCAGTGCTGCGACCTCGGTGGTGATCGGGTATCTCGCCGGCGGCACGTCGACAATCCGCGTGGGCTCCGGCGGCATCATGTTGCCCAACCACTCGCCGCTGGTGATCGCCGAGCAGTTCGGGACGCTCGAGAGCCTCTATCCTGGCCGGATCGAACTCGGCCTCGGCCGGGCGCCGGGCACCGATCAACGGACTCTGCGGGCGCTCCGCCGCGATCCGATGAGCGCCGACAGTTTTCCGCAAGACGTCCTCGAATTGCAGGCGTTCCTCGCCCCGGTTCAGGAGGGGCAGGCGATACAGGCGGTTCCGGGCGGCGGCACCAAGGTGCCGCTATGGATACTCGGCTCCAGCACTTTCGGCGCACAACTCGCGGCGGCGCTCGGCCTGCCTTATGCCTTTGCTTCCCATTTCGCGCCGGATGCCCTGTTGCCGGCGCTCGACGTCTATCGCTCGCAGTTCCAACCGTCCGAGCAGCTCGATCGGCCTTACGCGATGGTCGGCGTCAATATCGTCGCCGCCGAGACCGACGCCGAGGCGCGTCGCCTGTTCACCAGCATCCAGCAGAGATTCGCCGGCATGGTCCGCGGGAAACGCGGCCTCTTGCAACCTCCGCTCGACGACATCAGCACCTTCTGGAACCGCTTTGAAGAGGCGCAGGTCGCCCGAATGACCAGTGTTTCCGTCGTGGGCGCGCCGGCGACCCTGCGCGAGGGGGTGGAGCGCCTGCTGGCCGCGACCCAGGCCGATGAGCTCATGGTCGCCTCGGCGATCTACGATCACGAGGCCCGGGTGAGGTCATACGAGATCCTCGCCGAAGCGGTGCGGGAAATGGGCCCACGCGCGGCGACGGCACTGACCGCCTAGGCAAACGTCAGGCTGATTGTTTATCGGTCTTCTTGACCTCGTTCCACAGCGCGTCCATTTCGGCCAAGGTCGACTGTTCCGGCCGCTTGCCGCGCGCCGCGAGTGCTGCTTCGACACCATGAAAGCGGCGCTCGAACTTGGACGTGGCGCGGCGTAGCGTCGTCTCCGCATCGGCGCCGGCGAGGCGCGCGACGTTGACCGCCGCGAACAGCAGGTCGCCGATCTCCTCGTCTATCTTCGCCTGATCGCGCGCCGTCGACGTAAGCTCGTGGCGCAGCTCGTGGACCTCTTCCTCCAGCTTGTCGAGCGCGGGCACCGGCTCGCCCCAGTCGAAGCCGACCCGTGACGCGCGTTTCTGGATTTTCTCCGCCCGGGTGAGGGCGGGGAGGGCCACGGGCACGCCGTTGAGGGCGCTGTCGCGGGCGGCTTTGCTCCGCCGCTCGGCCGCCTTGGTCTCTTCCCAGGCTTCGGTCTGGTGCGCGGCGTCGCGGATCTGCGCATCGGCGAAAACATGCGGGTGCCGGCGGATCATCTTTTCCGACAGATCAGCGGCGACATCGTCAAAGTCGAACAGCCCGGCTTCTTCCGCCATCCGGGCATGGAACACCACCTGGAAGAGCAGGTCGCCCAGCTCTTCCCTGAGGGCCGTCATGTCGTTGCGCTCGATCGCGTCCGCGACCTCGTAGGCTTCTTCGATGGTATATGGCGCGATGGTCGCGAAGGTCTGCTCCACGTCCCAGGGGCAGCCCTCAATCTTGTGGCGCAGCCGCGCCATGACGGCGCGCAAACGCTCGATCGGCGGCAATGCATGGGTCATCGGGGTACTCTTTACGCGTTATGCGCGGCGGTTGGTTGATTTGAAGACCAACGTTGGGATCGACGCCGGGTGGGCGAGGAGCGGCGTCCCGGCCAAGCCTACGGCTTCGCCGAGGGCGGCACCTTCACAATCGGCGTTGAGGAGATTGGCCCCCTCGAGCTGCGCCCGGGTGAAATCGGCGCCCCGAAGGTCGGCCTCGGCCAGGGTCGCCCCGCCGAGGCGGGCGTACGCGAAACGCGCCCCCGGTGCCGCAGCACCGGCGAACGAGGTCCCGACGCAGTCCGCACCAAAGAAGTCGGCCCGCTCCAGATTGGCGTAATCGAACGTGGCGGCGGCGAGCTTGGCGCCGGTGAGCGCCGTGCCGCAGAGATAGGAGCCGCGGAAATTGGCGCTGGTGAAATCACCCTCGCTGAGGTCATAGCCGGACAGATTGACGCCGGCGAGGACCGGCCGGTCGATCGGCCGGTCGTGATCGCGTTTCCGGCGGCCAAGGACCGTCAGGGCCACCTGCACGTCGGTCCGCGGCGGCACGAACACCTGGGCGGCGTCCGGCGGCTCGTATCGCCGCCCGATATACCGACCCGAGGGGGCGGGGACGCATTCGCGGACGAAGGCCCCAAGCGTCTGCATGATCGGTCCGTGCTGGTCCGGGTTGTCCCGGGCGATCTGCTCCAGCATATGGACCGCCGCGATCCGCATCGTGATCTGCTCGCTGCCGAGCTGGGCGAAGACGGCCGCGAGGCGTTCGGCCAGGCGCGCCTGCTGCTCGCCGGCAGCGCGGGCCTGGATCGCACGCTGCCAGGCATAGGCGCTCCAGCCGAGAGCGCCTGGAACCGACAGCCCGGCGAGAGCCAGCGCCACGTTGCGGAGGTCTTCGCCGTTGGCCAGGAGCCAGAACCAGAAATAGGTCAGGTCGTCGATCATGCCGCCAGGGTAACAAACCCCGGGGGAGCGGCGAAACGGGCGTCCCGCGCACCCCCGGCACGAGACACGATAACCGCATAATGTATATTATCACAAATACGGGTTATGAAGCTACGGCGGTCACTTAGGTCGTCGTCGCCTCGTGATTTCTATGTCGATAACCCTGCGACTCCTGATCGCCCCCCGCGTCACGATCCGGCGCGGCAAATCCCGCAAGCCAACCCGCCGCCGAGTCTCGCGCGCCTCGCGGTCCACGGCTTAAGGGATGTCGACAACCATCCCGTCATAGGCCGGCTCCACGCCGGCCGGCAGCCGTGCAACCCAGGCGTCGTAGTCGACCTGATGGTTCATGTGCGTGAGGATCGCCCGGCGCGGGCCTACCCGCCTGATCCAGGCCAAGGTCTGGTCGAGATGGCTATGCCCGAAGTTCGGCCGGTCCGAGAGGCAGTCGACGATCCACACCTCGACGCCGGCCAGCGCCGTAAAGCCCGCTTCGGGCATTGTCTTGACGTCGGTCGAATAGGCGAATTTGCCGAACCTCAGGCCGAGAACCGGGTCTCGGTCGCCGCCATGCTCCTGCCAGAACGGCTCGACGGTGAGATCGCCGATCTCGAACGGCCCGTCGATCGGCCGCGGGACCAAGGACGGGACATACCAGATGCCGGTCGGCGACGGCGGGCCGAAGGCATAGCTGAAACGCCCCTGGACCTCGGCGAGGCACTCCGGCGCGCCCCAGAGATCGAGCGACGCGTTGCGGTTAAAATTGACCGACCGCAGTTCGTCGAGCCCGTGCACGTGGTCGGCATGACCGTGCGTCAGAATGACCGCGTCGACGGTCGCCAGGTCGGCGGCCAGGAATTGCTGGCGCAGGTCGGGTGAGGCATCCACGAGCACGCGCGTGTCGCCCTCCTCGACCACGATCGATACCCGGGTGCGCTTGTTGCGCGGATTGGTCGAGGTGCAGACCGGGCATTTGCACCCGATCAGCGGCACGCCCCCCGAGCTGCCGCAACCCAGAACGCGGACCTTCATGAAGCGGGAGGCTTGGCTCGGTCGAACAGGGAAAAGAAATTGGCGGTCGTGCGCCGCGCCAGCTCGTCCGGACTGACGCCTTTGATCTCGGCGACCTTGGCGGCGGTATGCGCGACATAGGCCGGCTCGCAGGGCTTGCCGCGCATCGGCACCGGCGCCAGGAACGGAGAGTCGGTCTCGACCAGCAGGCGCTCGAGCGGCAACGTCCGGATGACGTCGCGCAACGCTTCGGCGTTCTTGAACGTCACGATGCCGGAAATCGAGATGTAGAAGCCGAGATCCACGGCCTTGTCGGCCAGCGCCTTGGACGACGAAAAACAATGCAGCACGCCTTTGATCGGCCCGGCGGCCTTCGCCTCGGTCAGCATCTCGGCCATGTCTTCGTCGGCATCGCGGGTATGGACGATCAGGGGCAGGCCGGCCTGCGAAGCGGCCCGGATATGGGCCCGGAAATTCTCCTGCTGCCGGTCGCGCGGACTGCGGTCGTAATAGTAGTCGAGCCCGCATTCGCCGATGCCGACGACCTTGGGATGGGCGGCGAGCTCCAGCAGCCGATCCGTGTCCGCGGCTTCATTGGCGGCCTCATGCGGATGAACGCCGACCGAGCAGAACACGTTGTCGTTCGCTTCGGCGATGCCGCGCACCCGTGCGAAGTCCCTGAGCTTCGTGCCGATCGTCAGCAGCGTGCCGACGCCGGCGTTGCGGGCGCGGGCAATGGTGCCGGGCACGTCATCCGCCATCGGCTCATAGTCGAGATGGCAATGACTGTCGACCAGGAGGCCGGTCATCGCTTGCCACCCGCGGCCTTCCCTTTGCCGGGCTCGGCCCCCTCCTCCACATAACGCGGGAAAATGCCAGACGGCGCCGGCAGCTTGGTTCCCGGCTGCAGCGCACGATCGAGGGCGGCGAAGTCTCGGGCACCGCTCGGCACCGCCAGCTGATCGAGCAGCGTCCCCATCGATCCGGGCATAATAGCTTGCAGCAGGACGGCGAGGCGCCGCAGCACCTCGCAGAGCACGTAGAGGACGTTCGCCATCCGGCTTGGATCGGTCTTACGCAACGTCCACGGCGCCTGCTCGTCGACATAGCGGTTCGCATCGCCGATCACGCGCCACAGGGCATCGAGCGCTTTATGAAACGACTGCTCGGCAAACAACGTGCGCAGCTCCGGCAACAAGGCGTTGGCGGCCGCCAGCAGCTTCTCGTCGGCGGCCGTTCGCGGGCCCCACGCCGGCACTTCGCCGCCGGCATTCTTGGCGATGAAGCTCAGCACGCGCTGGGCCAGATTGCCGAGATCGTTCGCCAGGTCGCTGTTGAGGCGATGAACGATGGAGCGGTGCGAGAAATCGCCATCCTGCCCGAACGGCACCTCGCGCAGCAGGAAATAACGCAGCGGGTCGAGCCCGTATTTCTCGATGAGCGCATGCGGCTCGATGACATTGCCTAGCGACTTCGAGATCTTCTGGCCTTCGTTGGTCCACCAGCCATGGGCGAAGACCCGTTTCTGAATGTCGAGCCCGGCCGCCATCAGGAACGCCGGCCAATACACCGCGTGGAAGCGCAGGATGTCTTTACCCACCATGTGAAGATCGGCCGGCCAGAAGTTTCTAAACAGCTCGCTCTGGGTGTCCGGATAGCCGACGGCGGTGATGTAGTTGGTGAGCGCGTCGAGCCACACATACATGATATGGCCGGGTGCTCCGGGTACGGGCACGCCCCAGCCGAACGTGGTCCGCGAGATCGAGAGATCCTGCAGGCCGCCTTTGACGAAGCTGATCACCTCGTTGCGGCGCGACGGCGGTCCGACGAAGTCCGGATGCGCCTCATAAAAGTTCAGCAACGTGTCTTGCCAGTCCGAGAGCCGGAAGAAGTAGCTGGGTTCCTCGACCCACTCCACTTCGGCGCCGGACGGCGCCCGCTTCTTCCCGTCGGGGCCTTCGGTCAGCTCGTCGGCGCCGTAAAACGCTTCGTCGCGGACCGCGTACCAGCCGCCGTATTTCTCGAGGTAGATGTTGTCCCGGCCTTTGGGCGACTTGCCGGCGGCAATCGCCTTCCAGATCGCCTGGCTCGCCTTGATATGGCGCTCCTCGGTGGTGCGGATGAAGTCGTCGTTGGAGACGTTCAGCGCCTTGGTGAGATCGCGGAAGTTCTGTGACACTTTGTCGGTGAACGCTTTCGGTTCCATGCCGGCGGCGCGGGCGGATTTTTCGACCTTCTGGCCGTGCTCGTCGGTGCCCGTCAGGAACATGACCCGACGGCCATCCAGGCGCATAAAGCGCGCCAGCACATCGCAGGCGAGCGTGGTGTAGGCATGCCCGATATGCGGGCTGTCGTTCACGTAATAGATCGGTGTGGTGATGTAATAGGTATTCATGGATTTCGATGGGGCGAGGGCGGCCAATATAGACCGGCCCGTGCGCATTTTGCGACCGCGAATGCACCTCCAGAGGCCTTCGAGATGCCTTAGCGTCCGCCTCTAACGTATTAAGAAAACGCGTCTTTTCAATGACGCTTTCAGCGAAACCGGTCGGCGTCCATCAACGTGCCGTCGGACCGAACGCCGATATGCATGCCGAGCACCATGTCGACGTCGACGCCGTTGCTCGCCAGCGGCAGGTTCAGCCGCTGATAGGCGGTGAAGTTCTGCAGCCGCACCGGCGAACGGCGGACCGCGAAGTGCGGCTGCCGCGTCTGCAGCAGTGCCATCATGTCGGGGTAGAACGTTTTCTTATAATGGTCGGGCAACGCATATTGATCGATGTATCGGCCGATTTCCGACTGGCCATGCAGGTCCGCCACATGCGATCCGATGAGGCGGTAGCGAAACCGGTAGCTGTCGCCGTCCCGCACGACATCGATCAGCCGCAGGTACGGCAGGAACGACCGCATTTCGACCGGGTCGATGTGCTGCCGGCCGGGCAGCTTGTCAGGCGGCGCCTTGCCGGCCCAATAGTCGAAGAGCGCTCGAAAGCGCGCGTCTTTCGCCTCGACTGGAAATCGAAAACGGCCGATATCGGCGAGCGACATGGCGCCGACTCTACACGATCATCCGCGGCGCGTTAACCCGTCGAGCCGGTACGCCCGCACCCGCTTACGCCGCCGCCGCTTCGACCGCCAGGAAGGCGGCGATCAGCGCTTGTTTGCGGTCGAGATTGAGTCCGTCGGTCGCGGTGCCGAGCTCGCGGATGCGGTCGCCGGCGTCGAGCCAGGGACGCGGGCCGCGCGGGGTCAGGCGCGTCAAGAGGGGCTTCTCGGATTCCCACGCCGAGGGAACCCCGGCGGCCGAGAATTTCACCAGCCGGGTGGTCCAGTCGCCGAGAAGCTCGATGGTGGTGCGGAACCCCGCGGCCGGATCCTCGCCCTCGCTGCCGCGGCGCGCCATGCGCTCGGCGAAGGCATGAACCGCCGGCACGTCAAGCTTCGGCAATTTCGCAAGCAAGTCGAGGAGCTCGCCGTAAAGCTCAGCCCCGCCGCGCAGTTCGAGCTCCAGGGCCCGGCCGACCGAGCCGTCACCCAGGCGGATCAGGGTCGCGCGGTCCTTGGCCTCGAGGTCCGGCCGAGTGCGCGCCAGCAGCCCGTCCACCGCGTTGTCCGGCAGCGGCGGCAGGACCAAAAGACGGCAGCGCGACCGGATCGTCGGCAAGAGCCGCCCCGGCGCATGACTGACAAGGAGGATCAAGGCTTTGGCCGGCGGTTCTTCGAGCAATTTGAGAAAGGCGTTGGCGGCGCTGTCGTTCATCGCCTCGGCTTCATCGATCACGGCGACACGCCAGCCGCCTTCGACGGGCGTCAGGCGCAGCTGCTCGTTCAGCCGCCGGACATGTCCAACGACGATCTCATTGGTCGGCTTCTTGTTTTCGGGGTGCATCAGGCCGCGCTCAAGGGTGAACATGTCCGGATGTCCTGCGGCGGCAACACGGCGAAAGACCGGGTGCGACGGGTCGAGGGCCAGCGTGTCGGGCCGCGGCGACGCCGTGCCGCCGCCGAACAAGCCGCCCTGCCCTTCGTTTGCGGCGGCGACGGCTCCCTCGGCCAGGGCGAAGCGCGCAAATCGGTAGGCCAATGTGGCTTTGCCGATCCCGCGCGGGCCGGTCAGCAGCCAGGCATGCGGCATGCGGCCGGACTGCCAGGCGCGGAGCAGCGCCGCCTCGGCGGCCGACTGACCGACGAGATAGGGGTTGGTCCGCGGTGCCACGATATCGCTGGGAGTTTCCGCAACAGCTGCCATGACTTGGGTAGTTTACCTCATACGCCTCGGCCGGCGGCAGATTGACAACCGACGGGGCCGCAGGCTATTCAACTCGCATGGTTCTCCGACTGTCGACGCTTCGACTTATCTGACCGGCGCCCGGGTTTTCCGGGAACTGCCGGCGATGTCGTTGCGTCGAGCCTCCAGGAGAGCCCTTATGTCCATCCCGTTCACGCCTGCCCATTCGTCGCACGCCCGGTGCCCCTCGCACACGGCGGGTTGCGCGCGACTTAGCGCCGGCCGCTAGACCGGTTTCGTCCGGCATCGGCGGCCGTCCCTCCCCGCGCCTTTTCGCCCGTTTCTTCGAGGAGTGTGTCCCGTGAGCGTGATGCCCATTCACAAATACCGATCGTTTCCCGCCATCGACCTGAGCGATCGCCGGTGGCCCAGCCGCGTCATCGACAAAGCCCCGGTCTGGTGCAGCGTCGATTTGCGCGACGGCAACCAGGCCCTTGTCGAGCCGATGGGGCCCGAGCGCAAGCGCCGGATGTTCGATCTCCTGGTCAAGCTGGGGTTCAAGGAGATCGAGGTCGGGTTTCCGGCGGCTTCGCAGACCGATTACGACTTCGTCCGCCACATCATCGACGAGAAGCTGATCCCGCCGGACGTCACCATTCAAGTCCTCACTCAGGGCCGCGAGGAGCTGATCCAGCGCACGTTCGCGGCCGTCGCGGGCGCCCGGCGGGCGATCGTCCATCTCTACAACTCGACCTCGACCCTGCAGCGGCGGGTCGTGTTCGGCCTGGATCGGCCCGGCATCACGAGAATCGCCGTCGACGCGGCGCGCGCCATCAAGCGCCTGGCCTGGGAGATTCCGGGAACGGAGATCGTCTTCCAGTATTCGCCCGAGAGCTTCACCGGCACCGAGCTCGATTACGCGAAGGAGATCTGCGAGGCGGTGATGGACGTCTACCAGCCGACCCTGGCGCGCAAGATCATCGTCAACCTGCCGTCGACCGTGGAGATGGCGACGCCCAACATCTTCGCCGACCAGATCGAATGGTTCCATCGCAACGTGCGCGGCCGCGACAGCATCGTGCTCAGCGTCCATCCCCACAACGACCGCGGCACGGCGGTCGCGGCGGCGGAGCTCGCCATCATGGCCGGGGCCGACCGGGTGGAAGGCACGTTGTTCGGCAATGGCGAGCGCACCGGCAATGTCGACATCGTCACCCTGGCGGCGAACCTGTTCAGCCAGGGTGTCGATCCCGGGCTCGACCTGCGCGACATCGCGGAGATGGTGCGCACCGTCGAATACTGCAATCAGCTCCCGGTCCATCCCCGCCACCCCTATGCCGGCGAGCTCGTGTTTACCGCCTTCTCGGGCTCGCATCAGGACGCGATCAAGAAGGGCATAGCCGCGATGGCCACCAGCAACAGCGGGGCGTGGGAAGTGCCGTATCTCCCGATCGATCCGCAGGACCTCGGGCGTAGTTACGAAGCGATCATCCGGGTCAACAGCCAGTCCGGTAAGGGCGGCATCGCCTATCTCCTGCACACCGACCATGGGCTCGACCTGCCGCGGCGGCTGCAGATCGAGTTCGCCGGGGTGATCCAGAAGATCGCCGACGACACCGGCAAGGAGCTCACCTCGGAGATGATCTGGTCGGCGTTCGAGCGCGAGTACCTGGCGCCCGGCCGGCTGGAGTTTGCCGATCACACGACCTTGCCGGAACCGGACGGCCGCCGGCAGATCGCGGCGCGGGTGAAGCACGACGGCGTGGACCGGACGATCCAAGGCAACGGGACCGGGCCGATCGATGCGTTTGTCGACGCCTTGAACCGGGACTGCGGAATCGCCGTCGAGGTGGTCGATTATCGCGAGCACGCCGTCGGGCGTGGCGCCGATTCCCGCGCCGCGGCTTATGTCGAGGCGAGGATCGGCGATCGAACCCTGTTCGGGGTCGGCCTCGACGCCAACATCGTCGGCGCGTCGCTGCGAGCGGTCACGAGCGCCGTGAACCGGGCGGCCAGATGACCATAAGCCTCTAAAACCGCCGTCATCGCGAGCGCAATTCCTGCAGGGGCGAAGCCCCCTGCGACCCCGGGCGAAGCGATCCAGACGCGCTGGATTGCTTCGTCGCGGAGCTGTCCTCGGGCCGGCCGGAGCCTGTCCTCGGGCCCGCCTTCGGCGGGACCCGGGGGGCCGGACCCGGGGGCTCCTCGCAATGACAATGTTGGGCTATGCCAGTTTTATTCGCAGCCGTTTGGAGACGGTCTGCAGGATCTGCGCGGTCACGGCATCGAGGCTCTGCGTCGTATCGATGACCGCGCAGCGCCTGCGGTCGCTGCGGGCGATGTCGAGAAAGCCGCGCCGCAAGCGCTCGTGGAACGTCGGGTCCATCATCTCATAGCGGTTCTCGGTGCCGCGACGGGCCGCGGCACGCGCCAGGCCGATATCGACCGGGACGTCGAGAATCAACGTGAGATCGGGCCGGAAGGTGCCGCAGACCAGGCGGTAGAGCCGGTCGATGGTCGCGCGGCCGAGCCGATGGCCGTAACCCTGATAGGCCATGGTCGAATCCGCGAAGCGGTCCGAGATCACCCAGCTTCCGCCGGCCAAAGCGGGCCTGATGGTGCGCTCGAGATGCTCGGCGCGCTGCGCGAAATGCAGCAGCGCTTCGGCGAGCGGCGTCAGGCTCCCCGGCTCGCCTTCGACGAGAAGCTTGCGGATGCGCTCTCCCGCCGGCGACCCGCCCGGCTCGCGCGTCGTGACCACGGAGATGCCGGCGCCCTCCAGCGACGCGGCCAGACGCACAATCTGGGTGGACTTGCCGGCCCCCTCGCCGCCTTCCAGCGTGATGAATTTGCCGATCTTGACCGGGCCGCCGCGGCGGGGGGGACGGGCGGTACCGTCGCGCGCCCCAGCGCCGCGCGTCGTCACTTCTTGCCGCTGCCCCAGACCAGATAGCTGAACGCAGCGGACATGCGGCCGCCGAAGCCGAGCTTGTCGGCGCCGGCGTCGGCCACCAGCGGCACGTCGATCGGATCGCGGCCAGGCAGGTTGATCACGAGATTGCCGACCTCCTGCCCCGCCGATATCGGCGCCGGGATGGGCGTGTTGTAGACCGCCGTGACCTTCATCTGCGGCCGCAGACGGCGCGGGATGGTGACGTCGACATCCTTCGGCGTCACCAGTTGAACGCTCGGCCGGGTGCCCAGCCAGACATCCGCCTTGTCGACAACGTCGCCGGCCTTGAACAACGCGTAAGTGCCCCATTCACGGAATGCCCATTCCAGCATGCGCTCGCTCTCCTCGCCGCGCTGCTTCATGGTGGCCATGCCGTTGAGAACCAGGATGACCCGCTGGCCGCCGCGGACCGCTGAAACAGTGACGCCGTAGCCCCCGTCGTCGGTGTGGCCCGTCTTGATGCCGTCGACGTTGAGGTTCTTGTAAAGCAGCGGATTGCGATTGCCCTGCTTGATCGGCACCCCTTTGTCATTCACGCCGTAGGTGAAATCGATTTCGCTGAAGAACTTATAGTCTTCAGGGAAATCGGCGATGATGTGGCGCGACAGGATCGCGAGGTCGCGTGCCGTCATGTAGTGCTCGGGGTCGGGCCAGCCGGAAGCATTGGTGAAATGGCTGCCCGTGAGGCCCATGCGCTGCGCCTCTTTATTGGCCAGCTCGGCGAATGCGTCTTCGCTGCCGGCGAGGCCCTCGGCCAACACGACGCAGGCGTCGTTGCCCGACTGGATGATCATGCCGCGCAGCAGGTCCTCGACGCTGACCTGCGTGCCGACCATGACGAACATCTTCGAGCCCTGCATCCGCCACGCGCGCTGGCTGACCGGCAACATGCTGTCGGGCTTGAGCTGCCCCTCCTTCAGCGCCTTGAAGGTGAGATACGCCGTCATGATCTTGCTCATCGACGACGGCGTCATCCGCTCGTCGGCGTTCTTCTCGAGCAGCACCTGGCCGGATTTGAAATCCATGACGACCGCCTGGCGCGACCCGATTTCGGGAACCAGGGCTGAGCCCGCGGGCGCCGTCGTCGCCGGCGCTGAAGCGGTCGCACTCGGCTCGGGCTTCGCCGCGCGCTGGCCTTTGCGCTGCTGTTGCGCCCACCCGTCGGTCGAAGCGGCGAGAACGAAAGCCGCCAGCGCGGCCATGACTGCGGCGCCAACGCGCCGCCGGGACAGTGTCTTGATCATTCGCTTTTCCTAATCCACGACGATGCGCGCTTGCGGCGCGTCGCCAGCAATGGAGTCGAGAATATTGTCGGCTTCCTTGACGGACGCAACTGGTCCGAGGCGAACCCGGTAAAGCTGCTGCCCGTTCACGACCACGGGCGTCACCGCCGTACGACCGTACCGTGCGAGCTTGAGGCTGAGCCGCGATGCATTATCGAAATTGGAGAAGGCGCCGGCCTGGATGAACATCGCGGTCGCCCGCACCTGCTGCTGCGTCACCGTGGGCCGCACCTTGGATTGTTCGGGCACGGGCAGCGCCGCGACCTCGTGTGGCAGCGTCACCGGCCGTCCCGCGGCGGTTCCGGTGGACGGCGGGGGTGCCGGCGCAACAGATCCCGTCGCGGTGACGACGTCATTGCCCTTGGCGGTGACGGGGGCCGCGGGCCTGCCGAGCGCCTCGGCGGCGGGGCGCCCGTTGCGCTGACGGGGACCGACCGGACTGGGTGCCAGGGTTTCGGACGGCGGCGGCAGGGCCGCGGCCACCACGGGACTCGCCATGCGCGCCCCCGGCGGCGGCGGCAACGAATCGCTCTGGACCATCTCGCGCGGGACCGCGGCCACCGCGTCCGCCCCGCCCTGGAGCATGGCGATCTTGAGCTGACGGCTCTCGTCGGCGAGGATCTGGATGCGCACCGACGCCGTCCCGCGCCCCTCAAAGCCGAGGAGTTGCGCCGCGCGCCGCGACACGTCGACGACCCGGCCGCGCGCATAAGGCCCGCGGTCGTTCACCCGCAGTACGATCGACCGGCCGTTTTCGAGATTGGTGACCCGCACCAGGCTCGGCATGGGCAGGGTGCGGTGCGCCGCCGTCAGCGCGTTCATGTCGTAGATTTCACCGTTGGCGGTCAGCCGCCCGTGAAAATTCACGCCCTGATGCTCGCCGCCGTAAAACGACGCAACCCCGGTCTCGTTGTAATTGTAGTCTTCGGCCGGCTGATACCAGACGCCGTTGATCTGGTACGGATCGCCGACCTTGTAGATGCCCTGCTGTTTGGCCGTGTCGAAAGCGGAGACCTGCTTGGCGGCGCTGACGGCGAACGTGGTCTCGGCGCAGCCGGCGAGTGCAGTCCCGGCGAGCGCGGTGGCCAGCAGCAAAGCACCGCGCCGAAATTTCGTCATTCTTTTCCGGATGTAGTGGTAGGCCGCCCCCGACGTACTAGTCATGGCACCTTACCCTTGACCGATTCGGTCGGCAAGGTATCCGACTGCGGTGGCAAAAAACAGTGAGCGATTCCACTGCAGAAGCGCCCGATAGTTTTGATAGACGAGGAACGAGGGCCCCTCCTCCCCGCCCGGCTGAACCAGCCATGCAGCGACGTCGCGGCGCGGCAGCTCGCCGCCGTCGGCACGGCGCACGCCGAGTCCGTGCCATTGGGGCAAGGTGCGCGTCGGCTTCTGCAGCCGGCGGTCGTCGACCAGTGCTGCGTCGAAGCCGCGCGGCAGGTGGACTTCGCGCCCCCAGGTCTCGTCGGCGCGCCAGCCCAGATCGGCGAGGTAGTGCGCAATCGAGGCGAACACGTCGGGCCGCGACGTCCAGATATCCGCCTTGCCGTCGCCATCGAAATCCACGGCGTGCGCCAGGTAGGTGGACGGCATGAACTGGCTCTGGCCCATCGCACCGGCCCAGGAGCCGCGCAGCTGCCGCGGCGAAATGCCGGTGCTCTCGACGATCCTGAGGGCGTTGAACAGTTCCTCGCGGAAGAACGCCGACCGACGGCCGTCATAGGCCAGCGTCGCCAGCGAATCGATCACCGAGAAGTTCCCGGTGAGCCGCCCGAAATCGGTCTCGATCGCCCACAGCGCCACGATGAAGCGCGGCTGAACGCTGTAGCGCAGCGACACCCGCTCAAGGAGGTCGCGATGCTCGCGCAGGCGCTGACGGGCGCTTTGCGCCCGCGCGTCGTTGACCACCCGGGCGAGATACGTGTCGAACGTCAGCACGGTTTCGGGTTGCTGGCGGTCAAGCTCGATGACCCGGCTCAGCAACGTGACGTTCGCCAGCGCGGCGTCGATCGTGGATGTCGCAAAGCCGCGCTGCGCGGCCTCGGTGCGGACCCCGGCGAGCCAGGCATCGAAGCTGATCGGATCGTCGGCGCGCGCCAGCCGCGGCCAGCGCACAGCCGCGGTCAGCGTAACAAAGGCCCCCAGGAAATGACGACGATCGAGCACGGGCGTTGCGACTCGCATAGCGACAGCCGTGACGTTCTTTGCCACAGCGTCCCCCGACGCTGCAACGAACGGGCCCCATCCCGTCGTGCCGCCATCATGCCGCAGGGATGCTTAACGGGACGTTAGGGACCAGGAAAAAGCTCAGTCGTACGGCCCATATAGCGATAAACGGCGAGCCCGATATATTCCCGGACCGCCTCGCCCAGGACATCGAGATTGTACCCCAGGCTGAAGTTCGGGCTGAACGACGGGCCATTCTCGCTGGTCCAATAGTCGACCGGGAACGCCAGCAGGTCCTTCCAGCCGGCCTTGCGGAACGTCCCGATCGCCCGCGGCATGTGGCGGGCCGAAGTGATGAGTATCCACAGCTCGTCGGGCTCGGGCTTGATCATTTCGTAGCTGAACGTCGCGTTCTCCCACGTATTGCGCGACTTGTCCTCGAAGATGATGTGGGTGGTATCGAGGCCGATCCGGGCGAAGATCCGGCGAACCACGTCAGCCTCGGTATCGCGGTCGTCGATCAGGTCGATCGAACCGCCGGTAAAGACGTGCTTGGCCATCGGATAGCGGCGGGCAAGCTCCAGGAACGCATCCAGCCGGGGACTGCCGGCGGCCGCCAGGGAGCGCGGAACGCCCCGGCGGCCGATCACCGATTCATCGACGACGCCGCCGAGCACGATGACCCCGTCGACCCGCGGCGGCAGGCTGATCGACGGCGGGAAGCGGTCCTCGATCGGCTTCAGGGCCAGCTGGCCGATCGGCAGCATGGCCACAGCGAGCGTCCCCAGCGCCGTCAGGGTGACGATCCATCGCCCGAGATTGCGCCAGCCGGTCCACAGCAGCGACGTGCCGGCGAGCCACAGCGTGAAGAGCAGGCTGCTGGGCTCGGCAAAGAGCCAGAAAAGCTTGGAAACGGCGAGATAAGGGTCCATGCGCCGGCGATGCTCTTAACCGGCCCACCGTGTTAATTCAACGACTTCGATGGCAATCTTAAGAAAAAAGGGGCGGTGCATCCCGGGTCGCGCTAGATCGAGCGGAGAACCGCCGCCTACTCGTCCATCAGCATTGCGGTCTTGATTGCCTCGGTGATCTTCACGCCCTTGCGCAACACGGTGTCGATGGCACGGCCCTGCACCAGATCGATGCCGTGCTTCTGCGCGTAGAGCAGCCCGCTCACGGTTCCGCAGCGGGCCAGGATAAACCGGCAGCGGCCCTGGTTGGCGGTCGAGACCTTGTCCAGGAAGGCCCGTTCCAGGTCGCCTTCGGCGGTCAGCAGGTCGTTCGACCAGAAGACCTTGGCGAAGTCGCAGCCGAGCGCGTCGAAATCGAGCTGGGTCACCCAGAAGTCGTTGAGGCCGTCGATGCAGATCCGATACTCGCGCTTGATCGCGAAATCGATCAGCTCGCGATACAGCCCCAGATTCTCGATCAGGTCGCCCTTGTTGATCTCGAGCACCACCTTGCCGCGAAAGGCCGCCGGCAGGCGCTCATCGAACTTCAGGAATGCAGTCGAGAGCGCCGTCGTGAGATTGATGTTGATGCCGATGCTCTCGTTGCCGATGAAATCGAGACCGTGATTGAGGCTGCGCAACAGGCTCTGGTCGAGGCTGGCGGTGAAATAGTTGAACAGCCACCGGTTGGCGGCGAGGTCGAAATCCGGGCTCAGCCGGTCCTGCAGCCCCTTGATCGAGATGTAGAGCTCGAAATATTCCTTATTCTGGTCGCTGTCGTCCCGGATGTTCACCACCGGCTGGTTGAAGATGAACGGCGACAGATCGAACATGGTCAGAGCCTTGTCGATCTTGGCCAGCTCTTCCAGGGTGATCGCCGGCTTGGCGTCGGCACCAGCCGCGGCGGCCTCCTCCTTGCCGATCGCCTCGAGAAACCGGATGACGTGGACGAAGTTCAGCGACAGCTCGAGGATCGAGTACAGCGACTCTTCCTTGTAGGGGTTAGGCCCCGTCATCCGCGTCTTGGCGAACAGAAGCTGTTCGATCTTTTTGCAGACCTCCTCGACGGACGAGAACTTCAGGCCCTTGTAGAGCATGATGATGTCGCCGTTGGAGATGTTGAAAATCTGCACGTACGAGGAGTTGTCGGCGATCTCCTTGAGCACCCGGATGATCAGGGCGGTGTCGGTGAACTCGGTGTTTTCCAGCAGGCTCAGATGCAGGTGTACCAGCCGCAACCCCTGCAATTCCTTCTTGGCGGACTGCAGCAACGCCATGAGCTTGGGGTCGTCGACCTCCTGCTCCTTCGGCAATGCCGCGGCGGCATTGCGGGTGCCGGGAGTGACGCGAATATGGTCGCGAAGCGGTCGCTGCTGCTGCGGTGTCGGTCGGTTCATTTCGGCGCTCGGCTAGTCCTGTTCGCTCGGCGGCTCGTCGCTGACAGCTAACGCAAATTATAACGTGTCGGCGCGTAAACTCCTAAACCGCGAAAGGCGACGGGACGCGATTGGAATTTTATTTCAGTCCGGCCTCGGCTTCTGCCCCTAGAGCCGGCCATGGCCGATCCGACTTTCACAGTCTAAACAATAACATAGTGGCACATTCAAGGTTGCTACTTCCTAAACGCGCCCGCGCTGCGAGGACCGGCGGCCGCGGTCGGCCCAGCCGGCGACTCGGCTCCCGGGGTTAGGTCCTCACAGACGCGTGACGCGGTCCGGCTTGCGTTTCAGGCGTTCCTCGCAGAACTCGGCCGCCTCGGCTTCGCTGTCTTCCACCGTCTGATGCGGCCCGCCCATCGCGATGCGCTCGCCATCGCGCCACAGCGACCAGCGGTAGGTCGTTCCGCTTTGCGGGTTCGACCAGGTCTCGATCATGACTTCGAGCATGGCCAATGCGCCGCGTTCACCGACGCTAGCGTCACTCGGGCTGGATATTGGCGTCGCGGATGATCTTGCCCCATTTCTCGATCTCCTTTGGCAGCAGCGCCCGCGCCATGTCGGCCGTCCCGGGCAGCGGCGCCGCCCCGATCCGCAGGAGAAAGGCCTTGGTTTCGTCGGTGGAGTCGATCTGGTTGAACCAGGTTTCCAGCTTCTTCACGAGCGGCGCCGGCGCGCCCGCCGGCAGCCAGACCCCCCACCATGCCGTCAGGTCGAAACCCGGGACGCCGGCCTCTTGCATCCCCGGGAATTCCGGTGCCACGGACGACCGACCGGCCGTCGTCACCGCCAGAATCTTCAGATTGCCTTGCTTCTCCTGCTGCACGCCGAACGACGCATCAATGAAGCTGAAATCGATGTCGCCGGCGATCATGTCGGTCATGGCGGCGGGCGTCGCCTTGTAGGCGACGGCCACCGGGTCTACGCCGACCGTTCTCGTGAACATCGCCGTCGCGGCCTGCGAGAATGAGTTTGCATAGGCGTAGGACGCCTTGTTCCCCTTGGTCTTCAGATACGCGACCAGATCCTTGACCGAATTGATCGGCGATTTCGGGCTGACCGTCACCAGGAACGGAAGCTGGGCGATCGTGGTCACCGGCGTGAAGTCCTTGACCGGATCGTAATTCAGCTTCCGGAACAGGTGCGGATTGGCCGCCATGGTCGAATTGCCCGCGGTGATGAACATCGTGTAGCCGTCGGGCTTGGCCTTCGACACGTACTCCGCCGCGATCCCCGTCTGCGCGCCGGCCTTGTTGTCGACGACCACCGGCTGGCCACCGGCCAGCACGCGCAGCTTTTCGGCGAAGTAGCGGCTGATCACGTCGCCGCCCGTCCCCGCGGCATAGCCGCATACGATGGTGATTGGCCGGCTGGGATAGTCCTGCGCCGCCGCCGGCACAGTCGCCAGCGCCGCCACGATGACAAGAGCGGCGCGTCTCAATCTCGTCATGCCCCTGAACTCCATGGTCGTCTTTCCTCTCGGTCGCAATGCTAGCATGGTGCCTGTTCACTGCGGCTCAATTTTGGCGGCGCGGACGATGGCGCCCCACTTGTCGATTTCGCTGAGTTGGAACCGCGCCAGTTCGCGCGGCGAGCCGGGAAATGTCTCGGTCGCGAGCTTCAGCAGGACCTCGCGCGCTTCGTGGGTCGCCTGAATCTGATTCAACCAGACACTGAGCTTGTCGGCGATGGCCGGCGGGGTGCCCGCCGGAAGGAATGCGGCAAACCACGCGACCAGGTCGTAGCCCGGCACGCCGGCCTCCGCCATCGTGGGGATGTCGGGCAGGGCCCCCGACCGCTTGGCCGAGGTGACCGCGAGGGCGCGGATCGCGCCCTGCTGGATCTGGGGCACCGCGAACGTCGCGTCGGCAAAGACGAAGTCGAGCTCGCCAGCCATCAGATCGGTGACCGATTGCGGCACGCCCTTGTAGGCCACGGCGGTGGCCGGAACGGCCGCCAGCGTCTTGTACAGCTCGGCCGAGGCGAGCGCTGTCGAGTTCGCGTAGCCGAACGTCCCCTTTCCGCCCTTCCCTTTCAGGGTGTCGCTCATCTCCTTCAACGAGCGGACCGGCGATGTGCCGCTCACAACCAGGACGAACGGAAGCTGGGCGATCGTGGTCACCGGCACCAGGTCGCGCACCGGATCGAACGGCAGGTTGCGGAACAGATGAACATTGGCGGCGGCCGCGGAGTTCGGCGTGATCAGCATCGTGTAGCCGTCGGGCTTGGCATGGACGACGGAATCCGCCGCGATATTGCCGAGAGCGCCGACCTTGTTCTCGACGATCACCGGCTGCCCCATCAGCGGGCGCAGCTTGTCGCCGTAGAACCGGGTGATCACGTCGGCGCCGCTGCCGGCGGGAAAGCCGTTGTAGATATGCAGGGGCCGGCTCGGATAGTCATCGTCGGCAGCCATGCAAGGCGCGGCGAGCAGCACGCCGGCCAGGCATACCGCGACGGCGCGGACGTTGAGGAATCTCATGGGGTGGCGGTGATTCCGACTTCTTTGATGAGGGTCCGCCATTTCTCGTACTCGGAATTGAGAAAGGCGGCGAATTGCTCCGGCGTCATGCCCGCCGGCTCGGCGCTCATGCCGTGAATGGCGTCGATGACATCCGGCCGGCGCAGCACCGTGTTGATATCGGCGGAGAGCTTGTCAACGATCGGCCGCGGGGTTGCCGCGGGGAGCAGCGCCCCGAACCAGCCGCGAGCGTCCAGCCGCTTGTATCCGAGCTCGGCGAAGGTCGGCACCTCGGGCACGATGGTGGAACGCTGGGTGCCGATGATGGCCAGCGGACGCAGCTTGCCGGCGCGGATCAGCTCGGAGCTGACCGCGACGGACTGGAACGCCGAATCAAGATGTCCGCCGACGAGGTCGTTCAGCGACAGCGCTTCGCTTTTGAACGCGACGTGGACCAGCCTGATGCCAGCGCCATGCGCCAGCGTCTCGCCATAGATGTGGAAGCTCGACCCGATGCCGAACGACCCGTAGCTGATCGTGTCCGGCTTCGCCTTGGCCGCCGCGACATACTCGGCGAGCGAGTGGAACGGCGAGTCACCCGGCACCGCCAGGAGCGACGGCAGAATCACCGCGGCACTCACCGGTGCGAAGTCCTTGCGGAAATCGTAAGGCACGGCCGGAAACAGCGCCGGCGCCTGGACGAAGGCGGTGAAGGCAAACAGCGACGTGTATCCGTCGGGCGGAGAATGGGCGACGTATTCGGCGGCGATCATGCCGGTGGCGCCGGGCTTGTCCTCCACCACGGCGGGCGAGCTCCAAAGACCAGTCAGGCGATCGGCAACCAGCCGCGCCACCCGATCGGTCGCACTCCCCGAGGCGCCGGGAACGATGAAGCGCACCGGCCGGCTCGGATAATCCGCCGCCGACAGCGCGGTCGTCGCAGTGCTGAGCGCGAGTACGAGCGCGCAAATCGCGACGCTCGGCCTGAGGGGGCGCAAATGTTCCTCCCGCGATTCGTATTGTCCAACTGGCCGGCATGGTCCGGGACCGGCCTGACCCTGTCAAGGCATGGGCGTCGCCCCATCGCGCGCGGTTGCCGCTTTCGCGGTCACCACTTAGAGTACGGGAAACGAACGAGCGAAACGCCGACATGCCTTCTCACACGCAGTCGACCGTCGATATCCGCGGCTGCCGCATCAACCTGCTGCGCGGCGGCCCAAGCTCTCCAGGAAAAGGGGGCGAGCCCTTGTTGTTTCTCCACGGTGCCAGCGGCGGCGGGATCTGGCATCCCTTCCTGGACCGGCTCGCCGAACGCTTCGACGTGATCGCTCCCGAGCATCCCGGCTATGGGCGATCCGATACGCCCGACTGGCTCGATACGATCGGCGACCTCGCCTATTTCTATCTCGACGTGCTCGCCGCCTTGGAGCTGCGCCGCGTCCATCTCGTCGGCTTGTCGATCGGCGGCTGGATCGCGGCAGAGCTGGCGGTGCGCTCGACCGCACGGCTGAAGACGGTGACCCTGGTCTCGGCCGCCGGCATCTTCGTTCCCGGCGTGCCGCAGGTGGACACGTTCCTGCAGAACGGCGAGGAGCGCCTGCGCGACTTTTTCCACGACCAGTCGCTTGCCGACAAGCTGATCGCCCAGGTGCTGTCGCCCGAGATGGCCGACATCGCGCTGAAGAACCGGTTCACCACCGCAAAGCTGGTCTGGCAGCCGCGCGGCTACAACCCACACCTGCAGAAATGGCTGCACCGCGTCGACGTGCCGAGCCTCATCCTGTGGGGTGCTTCCGACCGGCTGTTCCCGGTCGCGTACGCGCACGAGTTCCACCGCCTCATTCCGGGATCGCGCGTCGTCGTCATTCCCGATTGCGGCCATCTGCCGAATATCGAAAAGCCCACGGAGTTCGTCGAGACGATCAGCGGCTTCGCTGCGGGAGTGCGCTCATGAAGTTCTTCAACTTCCATCTGATGCCCTATGCCGATCTGGACCTTAGCGAGATCGACAAAGCGAAATCGGCGTGGGTGACGCTGTCGAACCGGCATTACGACCCGATCAAGGGTGCGGAGCTGTATCACCGGTATCTCGACGAAATGGAGTTCGCCGACCGGCTGGGTTTCGACGGCGTCGTGGTGAACGAGCATCACCAGACCGCCTACGGCCTGATGCCGATCCCGGGCGTGCTCGCCGGGGCGCTGGCGCGCAGCGTGAAGCGGGCGAAGCTCGCCGTGCTCGGCCGCGCCCTGCCCCTCCTCAACAATCCGCTCACCGTGGCCGAGGAATACGCGATCCTCGACAACCTGACGCGCGGGCGGCTGATCGCCGGCTTCGTGCGCGGCATCGGCGCCGAATATCACGCCACCGGCGTCAATCCGGCGGACTCGCATGGCCGCTTCCATGAAGCGCATGATATGATCATCCGTGCATGGACCGAGCCCGGCCCCTTCGCCTACGAAGGCAAGCACTATCACCTGCGCTACGTGAACCCGTGGCCGCGGCCGTATCAGACGCCGCATCCGCCGATCTGGATCCCGTCCCAGGGCAGCCAGGAGACGATCGAGTGGGCGGCGAAGATGCGCTACGTCTATTGTCAGACCCTCAGTCCGATCGGCCAGGTGGCGAAGTTCTTCGATCTCTATCGCGAGGCGGCGAAGAAGGCGGGCTACGAGGCGACGCCGGACCGTCTCGCGTGGTCGACGACGATCTACATCGCCGAGACCGACGCCAAGGCGCGTCGCGAGGCCAAGCCGCATATGGAGGCGCTGGCCAATCACTTCCTGCGCATGCCGGTCGAGATGCTGCTGCCGCCCGGCTATACGTCGTTCGAGTCGATGAAGCGCATCGGCCAGGCCAAGCTGACGGCGATGCAGAAGCCGAAGACGATCGACGACATGATCGAGGCCGGGGTGATCATCATCGGCAGTCCCGCGACCGTGCGCGAGAAGCTGGAAGAGTTCCAGAAGCTCGCGGGCTTCGGGACGGTCCTGGTCAAGACCCAGTTCGGCACCTCGCCCGCCGAGATGACGCTTCAGAACATGGAAGCGCTGGCCAAAGAGGTGATGCCGCATTTCCGTGCCGGCACCCGCGCCGGGGCTGTGGCGGAGCCCGCCGTCGGCCAGTAATTAGTGGAATTTGCGGCTGGCCTTAGCATTTTTTAGTTGAACACGGGGGCGAGGTGGGCCAATCAGGGCTCGCCATGCGCCCCCGTGTCGTCCGCCGCCGCCCCGTCCGATGAACCATCTCCACACGCTCGAGGCGGAGAGCATCCACATCCTGCGGGAGGTCGCGGCGAATTTCGAGCGCCCGGTGCTGCTCTACTCGATCGGCAAGGATTCCTCCGTCCTTCTGCATCTTGCGCGCAAGGCGTTCTTCCCCGCGAAGCCACCCTTCCCGCTCCTCCACGTCGATACCGGCTGGAAGTTCCGGGAGATGATCCAGTTCCGCGACGAGACGGTGCGCTCCCTCGGCCTCGAGCTGATCGTGCACATCAATCAGGACGGCGTGCGTGCCGGGATCAATCCGATCACCAGCGGCTCGGCCCGCCACACCGACGTTATGAAGACCGAAGCGCTCCGCCAGGCGCTGACGCGGCACCGCTTCGACGCCGCGATCGGCGGGGCATCGAGCCCGACGAAAGCATGCGCGTCTTCCCGCTGTCGGATTGGACCGAGCTCGATGTCTGGACCTATATCGCGCGCGAGCGGATCCCCGTTGTCCCGCTGTACTTCGCCAAGGAGCGGCCGGTGGTTCGGCGCCAGGGAGCCTGGATCATGGTCGACGACGAGCGGCTGAAGCTGGAGCCGGGCGAAAAAGCCGAGCTGCGCTCGGTGCGCTTCCGCACCCTCGGCTGCTATCCGCTGTCCGGCGCCGTCGAGTCCGCGGCCGCGACGCTCGACGACATCATCGCGGAGATGCGCGCGAGCCGCTCCTCCGAGCGCGAGGGTCGGCTCATCGACACCGATCAGGCCGGATCGATGGAGAAGAAGAAACAGGAAGGCTACTTCTGATGGGCGTCGTCGCGCCCGGCACCGGCAAGGAGCTGCTGCGCTTCATGACCTGCGGCAGCGTCGACGACGGCAAGAGCACGCTGATCGGCCGGCTGCTGTTCGATTCCGGCGTGCTCTCCGACGACCAGCTGGCGCAGCTCCGCGCCGACAGCCGCAATCGGGTCGTCAGCCCCGAAGGCGTCGACGTTTCACTGCTGGTCGACGGGCTGATGGCCGAGCGCGAGCAGAACATCACGATCGACGTGGCATACCGGTTCTTCGAGACGCCGCGGCGGCGCTTCATCGTCGCCGATACGCCGGGTCACGAGCAATACACCCGCAACATGGCGACCGGCGCCTCGCGCGCGGAGCTGGCCGTGCTCCTCGTTGACGCGCGCAAGGGTCTGCTCAGTCAGACCCGGCGGCACGCCTTCATCGCCGCACTGATGGGAATCCGGCAGGCGATCCTCGCCGTGAACAAGATGGACCTCGTCGGCTTCGACACGGCCACGTTCGATCGCATCGCGTCCGAGTTCGCCGACTTCGCGGCGAAAATCGGCCTGAGTTCCGTCCGCGCCATACCGGTGTCGGCGCTGCGCGGCGACACCGTCTTCCGCCGCAGCGCCGACATGCCTTGGTACGAAGGTCCGACGCTGCTCGAAGCCCTCGAGGCCGCCGCATTGACGCCCGCGGCGGAGACGCCGTTCCGCATGCCGGTCCAATACGTGATCCGGGCACAGCCCGATTTCCGCGGCTATGCCGGGCTGGTCGTCGGCGGCCGCGTGGCGGTCGGCGACGAGGTGACCATCAGTCCCGGCGGCCGCAAGAGCCGCGTCGCCCGCCTGTCCACGTTCGACGGCGATGTGCCGGCCGTCGAGCGCGGCCGGTCGGTGACTTTGTGCCTCGCCGACGACATCGACGTCTCGCGCGGCGACGTGCTGGCCGCCGTGGACCAGGCACCCACGGTGTCCGAGCAGTTCGCCGCCCGCCTGGTGTGGATGGACGAGGAGCCCCTCTATCACGGCCGCAGCTACACGCTGCAGTTGGGTGCGACGCGCGTGAACGCGACGGTCACCGAAATCCGCCATCGGATCGAGGTCGACACGCTCGGCGAGCGGCCGGCGAAGAGCCTCGCACTGAACGACATCGCGGTGGTCAAGGTGGCGCTCGACCGCCCGATCGCGCTCGATGCCTACGCGGCCAACCGCGACACGGGCAGTTTCATCCTGATCGATCGGATGACGCATCGGACTGCGGGTGCCGGCATGATCCTGCACTCGCTCTACCGCGGACAGAACCTCGCCTGGCAGCATTTCGAGGTCGATCACGCCCAGCGCACGGCCTTGAAGGGACAGAAGGCGGCCATCCTGTGGTTCACCGGGCTCTCGGGCGCCGGCAAGTCGACGATCGCCAACCTTGTCGAGCGCAAGCTCACCGCGGACGGCCGCCATTGCTACATCCTCGACGGCGACAACGTGCGGCACGGCCTGAACCGCGATCTCGGATTCACCGTCGCCGACCGGGTGGAGAATATCCGCCGCGTGGCCGAGGTTGCGCGCCTGATGGCCGACGCCGGCCTGATCGTCATCGTGTCGTTGATCTCGCCGTTCATCCGCGAGCGCGCCATGGCGCGCGAGATCGCCGGGGACATCGACTTCATGGAGGTCTTCGTCGACACGCCGGTCGAGATCTGCGAGCAGCGCGACCCGAAGGGCCTGTACCGCAAGGCGCGGGCCGGCGCGATCGCCAACTTCACCGGCATCAATGCGCCCTACGAGCGGCCCGAAACGCCCGACGTCGTCCTGACCACGACCGGCGACCCGCCGGAGATGCTCGCCGACCGCCTGGTCGGCGAGCTCCACAGCCGCGGCGTGGTCTAACGCCGGACGACGCCGTATACTTGTCCGGGACTTTACCGGATTTCCGCCATGGCGTTGACGCGCAGATCGGTCGTGCTGGCGCTGGCCGCGCTTCTCATGTCGGCGGGCCTTCCCCGCGCCGCCGTCTCGCCGAGCGACACACCACCGCCGCCCGCGCCGTCGCCGGCCGGCTCCCTGACCGGCCAGCTCCTGGTCGCATCGCCGGACATGTTCGACCCGCGTTTCGCCAATACGGTGATCCTGATGGTGCGCCACAACAGCGAGGGCGCGTTCGGAATCGTCATCAATCGTCCGGCGGAGGATCGCTCGATCGAGAGCCTGCTGCACGCGCTGGGCGACAAGGCCGCGAAGGTCGACGGCAGCGTGCGCATCTACGCCGGCGGGCCGGTCGAGCAACGCCTCGGTTTCATCCTCCACAGCGCCGAGTATCATCTGGCGGAAACGCTCGCCATCGACGACCGCTTCGCGCTGACCTCGAGCCTCGACGTGCTGCGCGACATCGCGCGCCAGCATGGGCCGGCGAAGAGCCTGGTGGCCTTCGGCTATGCCGGCTGGGGTCCGGGCCAGCTCGAGGGCGAGCTGGCGAGCCGCGCCTGGTTCACCGCCCCAGCCGATCCGGCACTGGTCTTCGACGCGGATCGCGAGACGCTATGGGACGCGGCGATGGCCCGCCGGGTGATCAACCTCTAACCGGCGGCTTGAGGATCGCCTAGTCGTCCCCGGCTTCGGCGATCGTGCTGCTCGGCTGCGCCGGGAGCGGCACGGTGCTCATCGTCCGCCGCTTGGCCGCGTTGCGCGCCAGATAATTGGCGACGCGGCGCGCCGTGTAGTCGGCGCCGAACGCGAACCGCATCAACGGCCCGAAGCTGTTGGCCGCGGCCGGACCGATGAAGAACAGGCCGGGGACCGACGACTGGAAATGCGACGACAGCACGGGTGTGCTCTCGACCGCCTTGATCTGCGCGCGCAGGCCTTCGGCCAGCGGCGCGATCCGCCGCAGATCGACCCGGTAGCCGGTGGCGCAGATGACGTGTTCGGTCTCGACCCGCCGGCGCGATCCGTCGTTGGCCACCAGGTGCAGCTGCACCCGCCCGTCCGCCGCCTCGGCGGTTTGCGGACGATAGCCGAGGATGGTCGGCACCTTGCCGATGAACCGGTCTCGCATGAAGTAGCCGGCGGCCGGTCCGAGATGATTCTTGGTGATGCGCAGCCGGGTCTCTTCCGGCAGCAGGTGGAACAGGACCGGTGTGTTGCAGTACCACCACGACCGCCACGACGGGCCGATCCCGGTCAGTGGCGCCTTGATCCGATCCACGAGCGGACGCGGCATGCGCATCTGCGTATGGATCTCGATTTCCGGGCGGCGGGCGACGAGCTGTACGTCGGCGCCGTTCTCGCGCAGGATCGCGGCGAGATCGATGGCCGACGCCCCGGCGCCAACCACGACGACATTGCGGCCCTTGAACCGCCCGGGCTCCGGCTGCTCCGAGGCGTGGGTCACATACTCGCTCGGCAGATGGGCGAGCTCGCGGGGAAGATGGTTGAAATAGCTGATGCCGACCGCCATCACGACGCGCCGCGCCGTAAATGTCTCGCCGTCATCCAGGGTCAGCATGAAGCCCTGCGAGCAACGGTCGATGGAAGCCAGCATCTTGTCTTCGAGGTACGAGACATTGCGCCGCTGGAAGGCAAGCCCGTAGCCGCAGAACGTGTCCAGCGCGACCGGGAGCCCGATATCCGCATACGGAATCCCTTGCTCCGTGCAATACCGGCCGAGCGTGAACGCGCCCTCGCGGTCGGATAAGTTCGAGGCGAAGCCTTCGGACTTCAGCGACATGCCTTTGGGCATCTGGGTGAGCCAAGTCTGCATCGGCCGGCCCACGATCCGATGCTCGACGCCGAGCGCGCGGAGATGCGCCGCGATCGACAGCCCATATGGACCCGCTCCTACGACAGCAACGTCAGTCTTCGTGGACATTCGTCCTCCTCGCCCTTTCGCGTCTATCTCCGCCCCATTGCTCGGGGGGAGCACCATAATTTCGCCTGCAAGCCCGCATCAGCCTCGTCCTTTGTTCGCCACGGATGGCGTCATCGGAACGGCGCCAAGAGCGGATGCCTCCGCGCGCAAGCCGCGGGCGGTGCGGACAACATGCAGCAGTTCGTCGAGCCAATGGTGGCGCGGCGGCTGAAGATAGGCAGCGATGACCTGCGGGGCCTGCCACGGAACGTCGTGGTACGCGGAGCTGAGATAGCTGCTCGCCGGATCGCGCCAATATTCCTGGGGAAAGAAAGCGATGACGTCGTGCTTCGCCGAAGCCAGCCGGCGTCGCGCGGTGCCGGTGAGCTGCGCGTAGAGCGCGCCCAGCATATCGGTCTGCTCGCTCAGCGCCAGATGACAGATCTGCGTGGTCCGCGCATTGAGCTCGAGAAGGTGCATAAATCCGGCATCGTCCCGCATGAAATCGAAGCCGCAAAAACCGGACAGGTTGAGGCGGCGCACGACATGCGTGGCCACGTCTTTCATCTCCTGGTTATCGACGACCCGCACGACGGTCGAGGGGCCGGTTTCGACGCCGGTTTGCAGAACCTCGACGGAAAGCTCGGCTAGGACGTGGCCTTTCCAGCACAAGACGGCGCAGTTCGCCGGCCGTCCGTGGATGAATTCCTGCAACGTCACGGTGGGCGCTTCGCCGGTCAGGCGCACCTGCAACGGCGCGAAATCCAGGCCCTGCACGATCCGCTTGGCGATCCGCGTCCATTTTGGCAGCGACGCCAGGTCGACGAACGCGCGCTCCGCCTCGTCAACGTTGTGAACGATGCGGACGCCAAGGCCTCCCCAAGTCCCGTCGACCTTCAGCACCTTTGGGAAGGTGGCTCCGGCAAGCCGCGCCCGCAGGTCGGCGACATCGGTCGGGGTTTCCGTGACCGGGATGCGAATGCCGTCTGCTTTGGCCAGGGCGGTGAACGCGCTGCGCTTCGCGACGAGCGAAAAATGCGCCGGATCGCCCAGCGAAGTCTCGATCAGGTCCATCATGCGCGCGGGCCGGTGCCCCTGCCCTGCCTTGGCGCGCGAATGAAGCTCGTGCAGCGCCTGCAGGGACGGATCGTCGCCCGGAATAACGATGTCGGGCGACCAAGTTTCGATGGCGTGGCGGACGGTCGCCGCGAGGCGGAAATGAGAGCGGCAGACGAACGACGCGTCGAGCCCGGGAAGGCGCCGCAGGCCATGATCCGGCACCGCGACGGCCGCCACGGCAAAGCCGCTCTCGATCAGCGCAAGCCCGAGCCGCGTGGTGGCCGGCCAATGCACCGTCGTGATAATGAGAGCTTTGGGACCCGTCGCCGTCCTGAGAGTCACGGGCGCCTGCTTTGTTCGTCGCCTACCAGCGGACAGCGCTGGCTCCAGGCGCCGACAGACAACGCAAGTGAAGGTCCCGCCAGCACCGTGGGTGCTATAGCACTCAGGTTTTGGAAGGGGGCGTGATCAAACAGTGACCGCCCCTGCCGCAACCGCGGCCCAATCTCGGCGCGCGATGGTCTTGCCGCCAACTCACGCTGTGAGGGCAATTTTAGTACGTGATGGCGGAGGTCACAGCCCGCGTGATCCACACCCCCTTATAGGAGGGCGGTATCGGCGCCTCGGTGGCCATCGAGCAACAACCGAGAACTTTCGTCCTTCAAGGCGATGCCGCTGAGGCGCCGGCGGAGGGCCTCGTTCAACAGCCAAGCGAGCTTGAATGCCGCCTCGTCATAACCGAGGCCGCCGCCACGGATGTTGGAGACGCAGTTGCGCTCCGCGTCGGTTCGGCCGGGCCGCGGCGCATAGGTCAGATAGGCGCCGAGGCTGTCCGCCGCCGACAACCCCGGTCGCTCGCCGATCAGAACCACGACCGCGCGCGCCTGGAGCACCTCGCCCGCCGCATCGCCGAAGGCGACGCGCGCCTGACGCGCAATGACCACCGGGGCCAGGCTGAACCCGGCCTTCTCCAGGTGGGGCCGCAAGGCCGCGACCAGGGGCGCCGCATGCGCCTGCACCGCCGTGGCCGACAGGCCGTCGGCGATGACGAGGGCGAGATCGCATCCCGTGCGCGCGCAGGCCGCCAGCCCGGCCCGGCTCTCGGCCGATAGAACGCGGCCGAGGTCGGGACGGCGCAGATAGATGTCGCGCGACGGCGCGGCACTCGCCGCCGTCATCGTGGCCAACCCGAGCGCTCGTATGGTCGCCGCCACCCGCTCGACATCGAGCCCGGCGTGAACAGCATCGCGTGCCTTGGCGTGCGCCAGGGCCAGCTTCAGAACTTCGCTCGTGGGCAAGCCGGCGCCGACGCGGCCGAGCGCGATGCGGGCAGGAGTCAGTGCGGCGAGCCTCGCCCATGGATCCGGCGCGCCGAGACCGGTCACGGCGCAAGCCCCGGTGTCGCGGCGAGCAGCGGCTGGCCCGGTGTCTGCGGCAAAAGGCGGCCATGCCGATCGGCGATGCCCATGCGCGCCAGCCATGCCTCGAATTCCGGCGCCCGCCGCAAGCCCAGCACTTCGCGCAAATAGAGCTGATCGTGAAACGACGTCGACTGGTAGTTCAGCATGACGTCGTCGGCGCCCGGAACGCCCATGATGTAGGACACGCCGGCGGTCGCGAGCAGCGTCATCAGCGTGTCCATGTCGTCCTGATCGGCCTCGGCATGGTTGGTGTAGCAGACGTCGCAGCCGAGCGGGACGCCCATCAGCTTGCCGCAAAAATGGTCTTCGAGCCCGGCGCGGATGATCTGCTTGCCGTCGTAGAGATATTCCGGGCCGATGAACCCAACCACGGTGTTCACCAGCAGCGGCTCGAAGGCACGGCAGACCGCATACGCCCGCGCCTCCAGGGTCTGCTGATCCACGCCGTGATGCGCGCCGGCCGAGAGCGCCGAGCCCTGGCCGGTCTCGAAATACATCACGTTCGTGCCCACCGTCCCCCGATGTAGCGCGAGCGCCGCGTCGCGCCCTTCGCGGAGGACGCCGAGATTGATTCCGAACGCGGCGTTGGCCTTTTCGGTCCCGGCAACCGATTGGAACACGAGGTCCAGCGGAGCCCCCCGATTGATCAGCTCGATGGTCGTGGTGACGTGCGTGAGAACGCAGGCCTGGGTCGGAATCTCGAAACGGCGGATGATGTCGTCGAGGCGCCGCAGCAGCTCCGTCAGCCCGGATGCGCTATCCGACGCCGGGTTGACGCCGATCACGGCGTCGCCGCATCCATACAGGAGCCCGTCGACGATTGAGGCCGTGATGCCGGCCAGATCGTCGGTCGGATGATTGGGCTGAAGACGCACCGCCATCGTGCCGGGAAGCCCGATCGTGTTGCGGAACCGCGTGACCACGCGGCATTTCCGGGCGACCAGGATCAGGTCCTGGTTGCGCATGATCTTGCACACCGCGGCGGCGATCTCCGGCGTGATCCCGGGCGCGACACGGGCCAAGGCCTCCGAGGTTGCGTGGTCCGACAGCAGCCAGTTGCGGAAATCGCCCACCGTCAGATGGCCGATCGGCGCGAACGCCTCGGCATCGTGCGCGTCGCAGATGAGCCGGGTGACCTCGTCGTCCTCATAGGGGATGAGCGGCTCGGCGACGAAGCTCTTCAGCGGCACCTCGGCCAGGCACAGCTTCGCGGCGACGTTTTCCTCCGCCGATCGTGCCGCAATCCCGGCGAGCCCGTCGCCCGAGCGGATAGGCGTGGCGCGGGCCATGAGCGCCTTCAGGTCGTCGAACGCCCAGGATTGCGATCCGATCGTGGTGCGATAAGCCATCGGTCCACCCCTGAAGCCGCTTCGACCCGCCGGAGTTTACAGGAACTTGACGGGTTCAGCCGCCATTGAGCGAAGCACCACGACCAGGCGACGTCAGTAAGCTGCTTGTTCCTCCCACGTCAGGAACCGGTAAGGCGAGGCCGCATCGCCGGTCAGGGTGACAACCGCCCTGCGCACAAATGTGGCCCCGCCCGGCATGCGGGCTTCCGCGACCACGGTGAACATGCGCAGCGAAGATTGCGGCACCGGATCGGCGACCTCGAGGAAATCGCTGCGTGCGACGCCCCGCTCGGACTCGCACCGGCTGGCGCTCGCCGCGGCGAGATCATCTGCGCCATCCGACGCGACCGTCTGCCGCTCACTGAGGAGAATCACGGGCGCCACGTTCAGGTCGAGCTTGGCTTGCTCGTCCTCGATGCGGACCCGCAAGCTCGCGCCGTCGAAGCTCAACTCCTGATCCGTACCGTCGGCACGCCATCGCCCGTCCCGGGCGGGATAGAGCATGCCCAGCACGGCAAAGCTCACGCCGGCGTCGGCGACGGTGCGGGCTCGGGCCCGCTCGATTTTGCCGCGCGCAGCGAGCATGTCGCTGCGCACCTCGTTGACCAGCCTCAACGCGAGCGTCGCCAGCAGCGCCACCACGCACACCACCACGGCGAGCACGAGATAGCGCTCGCCGCTGCGATTGGTGCCCCCGTTCATCGGACCTCCCCCCTAGCCCGAGCCCCCGCCCCGGATCACCAGCCATCGCCGACGAAGGGGTGTCGGCGCCCGTGCGCCTCGACATGGGTCGGCCGAGGCAGGTGCCGCTGGATGTGAGTCTCCGGAGGGGTGGCTTCGAAGACGTGCTCGGCGACGGTGGTCATCTTGGTATTGCGCTTGATGATGTCGGACAGGGTCACGTGCGAGATCATCTCGGCGGTCTCGCGATCGAAGTCCTGGTTGCGCCAGAAGAAACGGTCGCCCGATCGAAGCGCTTCGAACTGCCGCGCGATGATCGCCTGAAAGGTCTCACCGACGACGGCCCCTGGCGCGTGCGCTTCCGCAAGCCCGCCGATGAACAGATCGACCTCGTCGATGCTGCCGTAAACTGCTTCGAGGCTGTTTTGGAGGACGGGATCCTGCGTCAGGTCAGCGAACGAGCGATACGGTGCCAACCCGAGCGCCCGGCGCGTCTCGTTGAACGTCGCGAGCCCAACATCGCGCTGGCGCTGGATGTCGATGGCGATGAGATCGATCTGGTCGACATCGCCGCCAACGAGCGGCGCGAACAGCAAGTTGCGCAGCGCCGCGACGCAATAGACGTCCGTGGCCTGGGCGTAGTCGATGCCGAGCGAGTGCAGCAGCGGATCGAAGCCATTGGCTTCATCGATGGCCGGCGTATTGAAGAACGACTGTGACAGCGACTCCGTGAACGTGACCTTGCCGCTGTTGTCGACCCCCTCCTGGGTGTCGGAGATCTGCGAATGCCCGACGCGGAACGCGGCGGTCGAGAACTCCTGAGTCACCTGGGCGCGGACCTTCGGGTCGTAGCCCCGGTACGGGCCCAGCACGGGGCCGATCAGAAGCGGCAGGTACTCGTTGTAGACGATGTGCTGGTACTCGGCGGTCGTGATCGCCCGGGCCATCTCGTAAAGTTGCTCGCCGCTCCAGCTCGGGGCCTCGGCCTTGAGCTGCGCGACCCAGAAATTGTGCTCGCGCATGAACAACGTCGTGACCGCAGTCAGCTCAGGGTTTTCCATCACGCGCGGATCGCCGGTGATGAACGTGCCGTTCGCGACCGGAAGCGCCTGCCCGTTGTCGGAGGTCTGCAGCGTGCCGTCCGCATTGCGCAGGCCCGCGGCCACCTCCTCGGTCGAGCCATAGAGCTGCGACAGATCGAGATAGCCGGCGACCGTGTTGACGATGGTGTTCGTCGACGGATCGGCGACGGCGCGAGTCATGGCGATCGTCGTCCCTTGCGCGAACACCGGGTCCAGGGGCGGAACCGTGATGTTGATCGGCGGGCTCGTCGGCGGCGTGTCCTCGAGGTCGAGATCGTGATCGACGAACTGGCCGAACACGTACAGCCACGCCGAGGCGACCGGATCCGTCGTTTGGCCGTTGTCTCCCTTCGCACCCGTTCCGCCCGCGATGACGTTGCTGATGGTTCGCGCGTTCGGGCCGTCAATCACGCCGCGCGACGTGCCCGGCGCGAACCGGCGCGGTGCCAGCGCCAGCTCCGGCCGACCCGGAAGCGGGTCGGACTCCGGATGCTCGCGGTTGTTGCCGGCCCCACCGATCGGCCGGAACTCCTTCAATAGCCGCAGAGACGTCCCGCCGCCCGGATGGCGCTCGTCGCCCAGCGTGGGAAATGCCGGGACCATCATCGCCAGAGCCGCCGCGATCGCACGATACTTCTGCATGAGAAAGACCCCCCGTTGCTGTCGCAAAACCAGACTCGTTTTGCCGGGGGTGATCGTGTTTTGGCACCGCGAGTCGGGCCGCGTGTCATATTTGAGGCCGAAAGCGGCCAATGGCGTCACAGCGGCGGCGATGCCGGCGCCGTCCCGATATCGCCCGAAAACTTGTCCAATTCTGCAATTCTTTCCCAAGTCATTGGACGCAGTGGCAAATGCAGTGGCGAAGAATTGCAGACCAGGACTCTCGCCAAAGCATTTGGGCGGGCCGCGTTGCCGAAGCCGATGCCGGCCGGCCTTGCCTCAAGGCGGCGGAGCCCGTACGAGATGCGGCACGGATGGGTGGCCGAGCGGTTTAAGGCACCAGTCTTGAAAACTGGCAGGGGCGTAAGCTCCTCGTGGGTTCGAATCCCACCCCATCCGCCACCAAGGATTATTTTTGCCTGGAGCTCGCGGGTGCCCTGGACGGGCTAGGAGCGCTACTGCTGCTGGAGACCAGCGGGCGCACCTGATGCACGCGAGGATCGCACCGCCCAATACGAGCGCCTGGCCTGCAAAGTAGCGCAACCGACTGCGGCTGGGCGCGTTCGTGAGAGGGGGTATGGAGGCGGTCATCGGCACCGAAGTCGAGCTGAAGCTCGTAGCGCCGCCGGCGGGTCTGGAAAAAGCCAGGCGAATGTTGCTCGCCATGCCCGCCGCCGAGCCCAAAGGCGAAGCGGAGGTCGTCAGCACGTATTACGATACGTCGGATCTGACCCTCCACAAACGGCATCTGACCTTGCGCGTGCGCAGGCGCAACGGGACCTTCGTGCAGACCGTCAAAGTCGAGGACCCGGAGGCGCTCGACGCTTTCGAGCGCCGCGAGTGGGAGGAGCCGATCGCCGGCGAGGCCCCCGATCTCAATGCGCCGAAAACGGGCGCCCGGGTACGCGACGTCGTTGGCGGTCAGGCGCTGCACCCCGTGTTTACCACCACGGTCCGGCGGCGGATGAAATCGAGCCACGCACGTCGACCCGCGTCGAAGCGGACATAGACGAGGGCGAGCTGCGGCTGGCCGACGGCAGAGCGAGCGAGACGGTGAGCGAGCTGGAGCTCGAGCTCAAGAGCGGCGATCCGGTGGCCGTCTACGATGTCGCGTTGCGCCTCGTCAAGGCGGCGCCGTTGCGCATCGATACGGAAAGCAAGGCCGAGCGCGGCTATCGCCTGCTCATGCGCGCGAACGCGCCGCCGTCGGCGGTTCCGGCGCGGCCGATGAACCTCGATCCCGCAATGACGACCGAAGACGCCTTGCAGCGTTTCGGCCGGCTTTGTATTGCCCAAGTGCTCCGCAACGAGCGACCGACGCTCGCTGGCGATCCCGAGGGCGTTCACCAGATGCGCGTCGCCACGCGGCGCCTGCGCTCGGTGCTATCCTCGATGAAGAGGATGATTCCGGACGAGCAGCGCCGCCGCGCGGGCGAGGATCTCAAATGGTTCGGCCGGATGCTCACGCCGGCCCGCAACTGGGAGATGTTCGTGTCGAGCCTGCTGCCGGCGGTCGCGAACGCGTTGCCGGATCGTGCGCCGCTGGCGCCGTTGACCAGCGCCGCCGAGCGCTGCCGGGAGACGGCGACAGCGCACGCGCGCGACGCGATCCTTTCCGAGCACTATACCGAAGCGACCCTGCGCCTCCTGCGCTGGTTCGAAGGCCGCGCTTGGCGCGATCAACCGGTAACGAAGCAGTCAGCGCGCCTCGTGGCGCCGATCGTCGACGTCGCGCCGAAATTGATCGAGCGCTGCCAACGCACCGCGCGCAAGCGCAGTCGGCGGTTTGCAGAGCTGACGCCGCCCGAACGCCACCGGCTGCGCATCGCCTTGAAGAAGCTGCGCTACGTCGCCGACTTTCTCGGCAGCCTCTATGAGGCGCGCGACATCGAGCGCTTCGCGAAGCCGCTCAGGGCGCTGCAGGATTCTCTTGGCTATGCGAACGACGTGCGCACCGCCTACGAACTGACCGACCAGATGCGCGGGCTGGCGGAACCTGGGGCACGCACTGTCTACCGCGGGGGCGGCATCGTTCTCGGCTGGCACGAGCGCGAGATCAACGGGCGGGAGCCGAAGCTTCGCAAGCAGGTGCGACGCTTCAGGAACCTCGATCCGTTCTGGTGACTGCGGCTTACAGCGGCACGCACGCCATATAGGTGACGCGGAAATTCGCGGCGAGATACTGCGCACGCTAGAGCCGGAGCCAGAATTCGGACGCGCCCCGGCGCGCCGATACGTGCCGCCTTGGATCGCCGCGCCGGACGGAAAACGGCGGGACCAAAACGGCCGTCAGCAGTGAGGCATCACCCGCTAGACCGCGCCGGGCGATCGGACGGTGACTATCTGCCTTTGGGCTGAGACGGACCGCCCTGGGAAGCCTGCGGCCCCTGGGGCGTCATGGCGCTCGACCCACCGGTTGGGGGCGATGGCGGAGTGCCACCCGTAGGAGATGCTCCGGCTTGCGGCTGATAACCCTTTTGGACGGGCTGATAGCCTTCAGTCAGGCGTGGCGGCTGTGGCTTATAGCCATCCTGAGCCATGCCGTGCTTCGGTGTCGTTGGGGTGGTCATTTGAAATACCTCACCGTTTGAATTCGATAAACGAAATGTCGGATGCGGCGATATACATTCCGAGCGAGTTGTGTACGGTCTGCCACGGCTGATTGCCGGGCGGAATCGTGTACAGACGCTCTAAATATAAGTCGCGCCGAACCGGGTCGGAAGATGCCATTGAATTTTCACCGAAGTAACCTGCAATCTGAGTCCGGTTGCGCAGGGTGACAAGAACAAAGCATGGCTCTGTCCGGCTAAATATCCAATCCCACCCTGTTGGCACGGGGTTGATTGACCGCAGCCGAAGCCACTTCAGGAGCCAGCCAACACCGTCATGTTGTGCGACAGCCGCGGATACCAGGGCGATTCCAATCGGGACGACGAAGATGATTGCCATCCAAGCTATGGCGCGCCAACCGGGAGCGTCGGCGAACAGATCGCCGGTGACCAACAGGTATATCAGCGGAGAACAAACGGCGTAGTTGAACGCTGTCGCCGTCAACAGGCGCAACAAGATCAGCTCTTTCGTCCCGTGCTCCCTGAGAGGAACCAAGTTGGACAGAATGCCGTGATAGATGAATCCCGGCACGAATACCGACACCACGAAGTAAAGGTTCGGGACATCTTCCAGTTTCATTGACCGCCCCCGCCGCCATGCCATACGACCGGCCATAATCTGCCTGGCTAGTTCGACGCCGTCGAGCCCGAGGCCCGGCCGTCGTCCCGTCTTGCAGTGTGACGACGCGGAGATCCGGCGCGAATGTTGACAGACGCAGCGATTACCCTACAGCGATTTCGCTAAGGAAGCCCCTCGGCTTGCTTGCGAAGGCGGTCCGCCTGAAGATCCCGAAACCATTTTTCTAGACGGGCCTTCAATTTTTCCTCGATCTCTACGACAGGACCAATCCACGGTCCGATTTTTAACAAATCGATTTCCCATGGTCGCCATTGGTCGTAATCAGCACTGTCAGAGGTTGGCAACACCGACATCGAGAAGACCGTCTCGTCGCCAGCCTTGAACGTGATTCTTCCGTGAGCCGAATGGTCGTAATAGTAGCCATGCTCGAAAAGGAGCGTATAGCGTTGCCCATTGTACGCAAAATTGATTGTCTTTAACTCGTCGCTGCCCTTGCGCTCATCGCCGCCGCTGATATCGGTAAGGTCTGTCCACACGTGGTTTTGGGCGTCATCGCGCTTTGCCCAAGACGGATAGTGCCAAAGCCCTTTTAGAATTGCGCACAGCGCACCATCCACGCCCGTGTCCCGCGCAAATTTCGTGGCACGCGCAATTTTTTCTTTTGCTGATGCCAATGCCGCCTCTTCTTCCGAGATCATTTGCGTTCTGGCGAGCCGCATAGCTTCGCGGAAGCGGCGCACGTTTTCGACCAACATTTCTTCAGCAGTTTGAGTCTGCAGTTCGGCAGGGGCGGTTTGAGTCTGCGATTCGGCAGGGGCAGTTTGGATATCAGCGGTGCGCGTCACTGACGCTGCACTATTGCTGCGTCCCATAAGCTTCCTCAACATTGGCCCCCCGACCGCGGCACACGTACCTTAGAATCCCATGCTCTCGCGTCGCGAGAGGCGTCTGGAACGAAAGCCATTATACGTGGCGCTGAAATGTTGACAAACATTCCGGATCGCGGCACGAAGCGGCGTTGATGTACACAGCGATGTGTCACACCGTTTCACCCGCACACGCGGGAAAGCGTCGCAAAATCAGAAGCTTGTCGGCAGACTGATGGAAGGTCCTACCCCATCCGCCATTCGTCGGCTTGACCATTGCTGGACATGACCGCCTCGCGCGGCCTCCGCGCGCCGGTCGCTTGCGCACCTGAGCGCGGCACACCGCCTCAAGGCTAGGTTAGAGCGGCACGCACGCCATATAGGTGACGCGGAAATTCGCGGCGAGGTACTGGCGCAACAGGGCCCGGGCGTGCTTTTCGCATTCGGCACGGCTGGGGAACGGTGCGCCGTCCTTGACGATGCCGCGGATGCATCTCGTGCCGTCGGGCATGCAGGTGTCGGTGGCCACCGCCCACAGGCCGGATTGCGCCCGGGCGGTCCCCATCACCGCGAAGGCGGTCGCGAGGATCAGGCCGGCCGCGAACAGCGCGGCGGCGTGGTGGGCGCGACGGAACGGCATGCTGCATTATAGCCGAACTGGGTCGATTCGTCATTTGACGCTAAACTTCCGCCGACTCGATGCGCGCCATCTTCATCCATAGCGGCTGGCGGACCGGCAGCACCTATTTCTGGACCAAATTCCGGCAGCAGCCGGCATGCCTGGCCTTCTACGAGCCGTTCAACGAGATGCTGTCGGCCATGTCGCCGGCCGAGGTATTCACCGCGCGTCACGACCTGTCGGCGCTGAAGCACTCGGACATCGGCCTCCCCTATTTCCACGAGTACATCCCGCTGCTCGGCCCCGGCGGTCACAAGCTGTACAAGCTCGAGTTCAGCTATCGCAACTATTTCGTGCTCGAGGAGGAGTTGCCGGACCAGCGGGCCTATGTCGAGAGCCTGCTGCAGCACGGTGCCCGGATGCACCAGTTGCCGGTGCTGGGCTTCGTCCGGTCGCTCGGCCGCGTCGGCTGGTTCAAGCGGCGGTTTGAAGGTGCCACCAACATCGTGGTCGTGCGCAGCCCGGTCGGCCAGTGGATGTCGGCCCGCCAGATGGCCCGGCAGCACGAGCACGAGTTCTTCGATCCGATGCAGGCGCTGATCCTGGCGCATGCGCGCGGCAGCGACGCGCTCGCCGAACAGGCGCGGGCCTTCGGCCTGCCGCGGCTGGAGGATCATCCCCTGCCGGCGGCGATGAACCTGGCCCGCGACCTGGCGCTGAAGGCCGCCCCGGCCGACCGGTTCCGGATGTTCGCCGCGGTGTACATGCTGTCGTATCTCGCCGCGGCACCGCATGCCGACCTGGTCGTCGACATGGATCGCCTGTCCAGCGAGCCCGCCTACCAGGTCGAAACCGCCGATACGGTCCGGCGGCTCACCGGCGTGGCGCTCGATTTCTCGGACGCGCAGATGCCGCGCCACGTCCGTCCCGACGTCGACCTCCGCGCGGCGCTGGCGGAGATCCGGGCACAGATCCCGACATTTCCGATGCCGCACGGCGCAGAGCCGCGCGAGGCCGAAGCGCGCGCACTGATCGCGCGGAAATTCAAAGAAGATGAGGAGCTACTAGCCTAATCCGTCATTGCGAGCGAAGCGAAGCAATCCAGCATGTTGCCCTGGATTGCTTCGCTTCGCTCGCAATGACGACCGTCAAGCCTGCAGGGCGGCTTTCACCCGATCCGGCGTCAGCGGGGCGCGACGGATGCGAACACCGGTCGCGTCGAAGATGGCATTCGCCACCGCCGCCGGGATGGTGCGCATCGACGGCTCGCCCGCCCCCTGCGGCATCATCTCGGGCCGGTTGACCATGACGACGTCGACGGTTTCCGGCGCCTCGGTCATGTCGAGGATCGGGTAGGTGAGCCAATCGACGCTGGTCACGTTCTTGCGGTCGAACGCGACCTCCTCCCACAGCGAGCGGCTGATGCCCTGGCACACGTTGCCCTCGACGCACAGCTTGAGACCCTCAGGATTGATGATGAGGCCGCAATCGTGGGCGACGGTGAACTTCCGCACCCACACCCCACCCGTCTTGCGATTCACCTCGACCTCGGCGATCGACGCCACCACCGTGCCGCTGCGCTGCGCGAACGAAATGCCCTGCCCGGTCACGACGTCGCCGCGCTGGCCGCGCCGCGCGGTGCCGGCGGGTCCGGTCTTCCATCCCGACTTCTCCGCCACCGCCTTGACGACCGCGATGTCGCGCGAGTCCTTCAGGTATTTGAGGCGGAATTCGACCGGGTCGGCGTTGACCGCCGCCGCCAGCTCGTCGATGAAGGATTCGCTGGCGAAATGGATCTGCGGTCCGACCGGATCGCGCAAATGCGCCGAGCGGAGCGGCGAGGCCCGGTCGAGCAGCGGCGGGATCGTCTCCCAGCCCATGCGCTTGTTCTCGAAGCCGTAAGATTCGGCCGGCGACCCAAAGCCCGGCTGGTACGCCAGCGGGTAGCCGAGAAGCATGCCCGCCAGCGTATCGCTGGGATTGCTCTCGTTCGTGTTCATGTCCACGCGCGAGAAGCCCTTGCTCATGAACTCGTAGGCGATGACGTTGCCCTGCGCGTCAAGCGCCGCCTTGATCTTGTGGACCGAGGCCGGGCCCTTCGGATCCCAGCCATGGCCTTCGTAGCGCATGCCCTGCACCCGCACCGGCCGCCCGACCTCGCGCGACAGCACCGCCGCGTCCATGGCGGCGTCGCCGGCATCGTTGCGGCCATACGAGCCTGGACCCACCATCCAGATCGCGCGCACCTTCTCAAGCGGCAGCTTCAAGAGGTTCGCAAGGCCTTCGCCGACGAAGTGCGGCTTCTGCGAGCCGGTCCAGACCGTCGCATGATCGGCCTGGGCGTCGACGATGGCGCAGGCGGGTCCCATGGGCGCGTGCGACTGGAACGGCCATTCGTATTCCGCCTCGATGACCTTGGCCGCCCCGGCCCAGGCCTCGTCGACATTGCCCTGGTTGACGTCGATCTGCTTCTTGGTGACCTTCGCCTGGCGGATGTGCTCATAGAGGCTGTTCTGGTCCGGGAACGGCGGCGCCGCATCCGACCATTTCACCTTCAGCGCCTCGGAGGCGCGAATCGCGTCCCATTCGGTCCGGGCGACCAGGCCGAGATAATCGCCCTTGTGGATGATGCGGACACCCTTGATGTGGCGGATGCTGGCCTCGTCGACCGAGACCGGCGAGGCGCCGGCGACCGGCGGCCGGATCATCCGGCCGTGCAGCATGCCCTTGATCTTGAAATCGGTGACGTAGTCGGTCTTGGCGAACACCTTGCCCGCGACGTCGTGGCGCGGAACCGACTTGCCGACGACCTTGTACTGGTCGTGCGGCTTGGGCTTCGCCTGGCCGGTCGAGACGAGATCGTTGCCGTACTTGCCGTTCCAGTCGAGCTTCGCGTTGAAGTATTTGCCGCCGATCAGCTGGGCGTAGCTGACGCGCTTGGCCTTGTCGCCGACGACCGAGACGACGCCGTCATTGGTCTCGAGCTTGTCGGCCGCGACGCCCAGCCTTTGCGAAGCGCGCTCCACGAGCAGGCGGCGCGCCTCGGCGGCGGCGTTGCGCAGCGCGATCCCGCCGCGCTGGATGCCGGTGCTGCCGCTGGCCCCGCCCTGGTTGCAGGTGAGGCCGCTGTCGCCGGTGATCACCGAGACGCGGCTGTAAGGAACGTCGAGCTCGTCGGCGACGATCTGGCCGATCGCGACATCGACGCCCTGGCCCATGTCCATCTTGCCGAAGAACGCCGTGACATGGCCCTTGCCGTCGATGGCGACCCACGAATCGAGCTCGCTCGGATGCAATGGCGGCCTGCCCTTTGGCACCGGCCCGCCCTCGCGGATCTGGGCCAACGCAGTGCCGGCCGCGGCCGGCATGGTGATGGTGACGACGAGCGCGCCGGTGGTCTTCAACAGCGCGCGACGGGAAATCGCCGGGGTCCGGATCATGTTCATGGTGGCCTCCCTCACGCCATCGCCTTGGCGGCGCGTTTCACCGCGCGCAGGATCGCCATATGCGTGCCGCAGCGGCATTTGAGGCCGGTCAGCGCCTCGCGGATCTGCTCGTCGCTCGGGTTCTTCGTCCGCTTGAGGAATGACGCGGCGGTCATGATCCAGCCGTTGACGCAGTAGCCGCATTGCGGCACCTGCTCCTCGATATAGGCCTGCTGCAGCGGGTGCGGCTTCTCCGGCGTGCCGAGGCCGGCGAGCGTGGTGACCTTGCCGTCGCCGACGGCCGACAGCGGCGTCGAGCAGGAGCGGACCGGCTCGCCGTCGAGATGCACGGTGCAGGCGCCGCACTGGGCAAGACCGCAGCCGAAGTGAGGATTGTTCATCCCGAGATCGTTCCGCAGCGCATAGAGCAGCGGCATCTCCGGATCGGCGTCGATCGTCTGATCGCGCCCGTTGACGTTCAAGGTCACGCGAGCCATGGGGGAAATCCTCCTTCGACCGTCTGTCGCGGCGTGGCGAAATTATGGCCTGCGATGAGGGGGGAGGTCAAATGAGGGGCATCTTCTTCCTCCGTCATTGCCGGGCTCGACCCACGAGGGCGGCGTGGCGTCTTCATCCCGTCATGCTCCGCGAAGGCGGGGCATCCATTCTCCAGGCGAACCATGGATTCCCCGGTCGCGCACGGCGCTTGCGCGCCGGCTTGCCGGGGGATGACCCGCGGATCAAGTCCGCGGGCAGGCTCCGAAGAGAGCGCGGTGGGGCGCCCCCCTTGAATCGGTGCAATACTGCAATTGTTTCTCCAAGCCATTGGTCTGATGCCTGAATTCGCCCCAAAAGAATTGCACCGCATGAAAACGTCGGCGCAATTGTGCAATTCTTTTTTTGACCGCCGTGCACACGTGCGGCCTGGCGGCCACGCGCAGACCGGCGCGGGTGATGGTTCAGGGCGGACGATGCTCATTGCTCTAATCAACGACCCAGTTGCCGGACGGATGCATGATCACTGTCGTTTCAGCGTCAACGGATCAACCGTTCGTCGAAGCCACTGAGCCAGCGAGATCATTCGCCGGTTGAACCGTTGACGCGGGCGTTGAGCGTTGACGACGGTCAGGATCCCCGGCCGAGCGCAGCGAGAGCCGGGGTCCATCTCTCCGGCGGGGACTATGGATGCCCGCATGCGTCCATTGCACCTTCGCGGGCATGACGATTAGTGAATATCTTTCGCGCCTCGACGCTGTTTCCACCGTCCTGGACAACTGGTCAATTAGCGGCGGGCTCGCGACAAAGGCCGTGACGAGCCGCGAAGGGCTACGCTACAAAGGCCTTGCGGCTCCGGTGAGAAAAATCAGGGAAGCCGCAAGGAGGGGTGTGATGAAAAGACGCACGTTTTTGACGAGCGCGACCGCTGGCGTGGCGGCAGGCGCGGGGCTGGCGGCACCGGCATTGGCGCAGTCGGCGGGGGCCGTGCGCTGGCGCATGACGACGAGCTGGCCGAAAAGCCTCGACACCATCCACGGATCGGCCGAAGCGCTGGGCAAGCGGGTCAGCCAGCTGACCGGCGGCCAGTTCGACATCCGGGTGTTCGCCGGCGGCGAGATCGTGCCACCCGGCCAGGTGCTGGACGCGGTGAAGGCCGGCACGGTCGAGTGCGGCCATACCCTCTCCTCGCTCTATATCGGCAAGAATCCCGCCTACGGCTTCGACGCGGGCATGCCGTTCGGGATGAATCTGCGGCAGCAGAATGCGTGGCTCTACTACGGCGGCGGGCTGGACCTCATCCGCGAGCTGTTTGCCAAGGACGGCATGATCCCCATTCCGTGCGGCAATGTCGGCGTGCAGATGGGTGGCTTCTACCGCAAGGAGATCAAGACCGTCGAAGACCTGAACGGACTCAAGTTCCGCATCGGCGGCTTCGGCGGGATCGTGTTGAAGAAGCTGGGTGTCGTGGCACAACAGATCCCGGCCGGTGACATCTATTCCTCGCTCGAAAAGGGCACCATTGACGCGGCGGAGTGGATCGGCCCGTATGACGATGAGAAGCTCGGGCTGCACAAGGTCGCCAAGTACTACTACACGCCCGGCTGGTGGGAAGGCAGCGCGCAGATCACCATGCTGGTGAACCAGGCGCAGTGGAACGCGCTGCCGCAAGGCCATCGCGACGCGTTCGAGACCGCTTGCGCCGAGCAGATGACGTTGATGATCGCCAAGTACGACGCCAACAATCCGGCGGCCCTCAGGCGCCTTCTCGGCGGCGGCGTGCAGCTGCGCCAGTTCCCGCGCCCGGTTCTGGACGCGTGCTACAAGGCGAGCGTCGACACGTTCGAGGAACTGGCGCAGAGCAACCCGGACTTCAAGAAGATCTACGAGCCGTGGCGCCGGTTCCTCGCGGAATCGAATCGCTGGTTCGACGTCGCCGAGGCGAAGCTCGACAACTACCGCTTTGCCGCAACGATGAGGCAGCGGTGAGCGCAGAGGGTACGACGACAGGACAGGGCATCGGGGCGAGCGTCCGGCGCAAGGAGGACGCGCGCTTCCTGCACGGGCGGGGCAACTACGTCTCCGACATGATCCTGCCCGGGCAGAGCGAGGTCGCATTCTTGCGCAGCCCGGTGGCGCACGGGCGCCTGCGCAAGATCGTGAAGCCGGCCGGGTTCGAGGACGTCGTGTTCACCCGCGCCGATCTCGTCGGCGTGAAGAACACCGTCGCCGCGTCGACCTTGGTCGGCTACAGGGAATCAGAGTATCCGCCGCTGGCGGAGCACAAGGTGCGCTTCGTCGGCGAGCCGATCGCGATGGCGATCGCTCCCACGCGCGCCGAGGCCGAGGACATTCTCGAGCGGGTCGAGTTCGACATCGACGAGCTGCCGGCACTGGTCGATGCGCAAGCGGCGCGCGCCAACACGGCGGTGCGGGTGCATGAGCAGTGGCCCGACAACCTGTTCCTGACGCTGGCCCTCGACAACGGGTTCGAGGCCAAGGCGCGCGGCGCACCGGTGGTGGTGAAGCGCGAGGTCAATCTGTCGCGGCAGGCCATGGTGCCGATGGAGGGCAAGGCGGTCGTCGCCATCTGGGACGAGCGCGTCGGCCAGCTCATCGTCTACGCCTCGACGCAGGTGCCGCACATGATCCGCGTCGGCATGGCCGAGGTGCTGGGCCTTTCCGAGGAGGCGGTGCGCATCGTGGCGCCCGATGTCGGCGGCGGCTTTGGGTACAAGGTCATCCTGCAGCCGGAGGAAGTGTGCGTCGCCTGGCTGGCGCTGAAATATCGGCGGCCCTTCCGCTATATCGAGGATCGCCGCGAGCACCTGGTCGCCGGCGCCAACACGCGCCAGCACCATTACAAGCTGACCGGTTACGCCGATGAGCGCGGCCGGCTGCTGGCGCTCGACGCCGAAGTGATCATCGACGGTGGCGCGTATTCGGTGTGGCCGTTCACGGTCGGGCTCGAGCCGGGCCAGGCCACCGGCAACCTGCCCGGCCCGTACGAGTTTCGCGGCTATCGCGTGAAGACCGCTTGCGTCGCCACCAACAAGCCCGGCTTCATGCCCTATCGCGGCGTCGCGCGCACCGGCGTCTGCTTCGCGATGGAGCTGATGATGGACGCGATCGCGCGCCAGGTCGGCCGCGAGCCGTGGGAGGTGCGCCACGAGAACCTCGTCCCCGCATCGGCGATGCCCTACGACAATGTCGCGCGCAAGCACTACGACAGCGGCGATTATCCGCGGGCGTTGCTGCTGGCGAAGGAGAAGATCGGCTTCGAGAAATGGCGCGAGCGCCAGCGGAAAGGCGAGCCGGACGGCCGCCGGATCGGCATCGGCTTTGCCTCATATTGCGAGCAGACCGCGCACGGCTCCAGCGTCTTCACCGCCTGGGGGCTGCCGCTGATCCCGGGCTACGACAACGCCGCGGTGCGGGTCACCTCGGATGCCGGGCTCGAGGTGCGGATCGGCGTGCAGTCGCACGGCCAGGGCATGGAAACCAGCATGGCGCAGATCGCGCACGAGGTGCTCGGGATCGATCTGGCCCGGATCAAGGTCATCCACGGCGACACCGGCCTCACCCCCTTCTCCACCGGCACGTATGCCTCGCGCAGCATCGTCATGGCCGGCGGCGCCGTCAGCCGCGCCTGCCAGATCCTGATACCGCGCATCGTCGCGATTGGGGCGCACCTGATGCAGTGCGCCACCAACCAGGCCCGATTCGAGAACGGGCGGGTCGTCGGGCCGCAATCCTCGATTACGTTGGCTGAGATCGCCGCCGCCTGGTATCGCCGGCCCGACCTGCTGCCGCCAGACGTCGACCCCGGTGGGCTCGAAACCACGACGGCGTACAAGCCCGCCCGCGACAGCGGCGCGTTCAGCTACGCCTCGCACGCGGCGGTCGTCGCGGTGGATACCGAGCTCGGCGCGATCGAGATCCTCGACTACGTGATCGTCGAGGATTGCGGCAAGCTGGTGAACCCGATGATCGTCCACGGCCAGACCATCGGCGGCGTGGCGCAGGGCATCGGCACGGCGCTTTACGAGGAGAGCCCGTACGACGCCAACGGCCAGCCATTGGCGTCGACCTTCGCGGATTACCTGCTGCCCGGGCCGACCGAGATTCCCGAAATCCGCGTCCACCATTTCGAGACGCTGTCGCCCTACACCGAGTTCGGCATCAAGGGCATGGGCGAAGGCGGCGCGATCGCTCCGCCGGCGGTGCTGTTCAACGCGGTCAACGACGCGCTGAAGGATCTCGGCGTCGAGATGACCGAGACACCCTTGACCCCGCGGCGCCTGCTGACGGCCCTGGAGCGCGCGGGCAAACCGGCATGAAGGCCGCAGCGTTCGATTACGCCCGGCCCACCGACGTGCCGGGTGCCGTGAAATTGCTGGCGAGCGACGGCGCGAAGCTGCTCGCCGGCGGCCAGTCGTTGGGGCCCCTGCTCAATCTGCGACTGGCGCGACCGCGTCTCCTCATCGACGTGTCGCGCCTGTCGGCGCTGCAAGCCATCGAGGATACAGGCAACGCATGGCGCATTGGTGCCGCGGTGACGCACGCGGCCCTCGAAGACCGCGCCGGGCGGCTTCCCGGTGCTGAAATGCTGGTCGAGGTCGCCTCAGGCATCGCCTATCGGTCGGTGCGCACCCGCGGCACGGTTGGCGGCAGCCTGGCACACGCCGATCCGGCCGCCGACTGGCCGCTCGCCCTCGCCGCCCTCGGCGCCACGGTCGTGGTGCGCAGCGCCCGCGGCAGCCGCAATCTTCCGGCCGAGACTTTCATGCAGGCGGCTTTCACGACGGCGTTGGCCGCCGACGAGCTGGTCGAGGCGGTGGTCGTGCCGAAGCTCTCCGCCGCTGCCTGCTGGGGCTATTTCAAGTTCTGCCGCAAGACCGGCGAGTTTCCGGAATCCAGCGCCGCCACCGTGTTCGATCCGGAGCGGCGCACGGCGCGCATCTTTGTCGGCGCCTTGAGCGGGCCGCCGCAGCCCCTGCCCGGCCTGGCGCGCGCCGTCGCCGAACGCGGGCCCGCCGCCGCGACGCGCGAGGCGATCGCGCAGGCGGTCACGGCCGCGGCGCCGAACGCCGACACGGTCGAGCGTCGGCTGCACGCGGCCACGGTCGGCCGCGCGCTGCGCCAGGTGTTCGCCGCATGACCGCGATCAAGCTCACCGTCAACGGACGCGCGGTCGCCGCCGAGGTCGACCCGCGACTCCATCTCGGCGATTTCCTGCGCGACCATCTGCGCCTGACCGGCACGCATCTCGGATGCGAGCACGGCGTGTGCGGCGCCTGCACGGTGCTGATCGGCGATCAGCCGGCGCGCTCGTGCATCACCTACGCGGCCGCCTGCGACGGGCTGTCGGTGCACACAATCGAAGGTTTCGACGACGACGCCGACATGGCCCGGCTGCGCGAGGCGTTCTCGCGCGAGCACGGGCTGCAATGCGGCTTCTGCACGCCGGGCATGCTGATCGCCGCGCGGGACATCGTGCGCCGGCTCCCGCACGCCGACGAACAGCGTATCCGCGTCGAGCTCTCGGGGAATCTCTGCCGCTGCACCGGCTACGCCGGAATCGTGGCGGCGGTCAAAAGCGTCGCCGCGGACGCAGCAGCGCCGGCCGTCCCGGCGCCGAACGGCCGGCGGGCGGCGTTCCGGACCTTCGCGCCCGTCGGATCTGCGTCGGCGGCGCCCTCACCCGCCGCCCCGGCCGCGGCGGCCACCGCCGAACCGCGCGCCGGCTGGACTCGCTTCGAGGAGAGCTTCGTCGTCCGCTCGGCCCCCGACATCGCGTGGCGCGCGTTCGCCGATTTACCGCTCGTCGCCTCGTGCCTCTCCGGTGCGGAGCTCCTGGAGCACGACGCCAAGTCGGTGAAGGGCCGCATGCACGTGAAGCTCGGCCCGATCTCGGCCGCCTTCGCCGGATCGGCGGCGATCGAGCGCGATGACGCGAGCCTCGCCGGCACGATCAAGGGGGCGGGCAGCGACGGCGGCTCGGGCTCACGCACCCGGGGCGAAATCAGCTATCGCCTCACCGCCCTCGACGGCGGGTCCGCGACCAAGGTCGACGTCGTCGTCGAGTACAGCCTGCAGGGGGCGCTGGCCCAGTTCTCGCGCTCCAGCCTGGCGCAGGAGTTCGGGCGGCGGCTGGTCGCAGATTTCGCCGCCCACCTCAATGCCCGGCTCGGCGGCGGCCCACAGCCCGGGACAACAACGGCACCGCTCAGCCTGTGGAGCTTCGCCTGGGCGACGTTCAGGCAGTGGCTGCGGCGGATGATGGGGCGCTGACGCCTTCCGTCATTGCGAGGAGCGGAGCGACGAAGCAATCCAGTGGACACGCCGGACTGGATTGCTTCGCTTCGCTCGCAATGACGGTGAGACCTACTCCCCCTTGAACTTGGGCGGGCGCTTGTTGAGGAACGCGTCCATGCCTTCGCGGAAATCCTGGCTCATGTAGCACATGAGGATCAGGTCCTCGCCCTGCTCGCGGGTGAGCCGCGGCTGCAGGCGGCTCAACGCCTCCTTGGTCGCGCGCAGCGTGAGCGGCGCGTGGCTGGCCAGCGTCTTCGCGAGCTCTTCGGCGCGCTTCATCAGGGCGGCGTGATCCTCGACCACCTCGTTGACAAGGCCGACGGCGAGCGCCTCGGGTCCGCCGACCATGCGCGCGGTGAAGATCAGCTCCTTGGCCCGCGCCGGCCCGATCAGAGCCGTGAGCCGCGAGATGTTCGACATCGACAGGCAGTTGGCGAGCGTGCGCGCGATCGGAAATCCAAACCTCGCGTCCTTTGTGGCGATGCGCAGGTCGCAGCAGGCCGCGATGCCCGCCCCACCCCCCGCACAAGCGCCGGCAATCGCGGCGATGGTCGGGATGCGGCATTTCTCGAGCGTGCCCAGCACGCGGTCGATGCGTCCCTCGTAGTCGAGCGCGTCTTGCGACGTCTTGAACGCGCGGAACTGCGAGATGTCGGTGCCCGACGCGAACGCCTTGTCGCCGGCGCCGGTCAGGATCAGGACCTTGACCGACTTGTCGGTCTCGAGGGATTTGCAGATCTCCGCCAGCCGCTCATACATGCTGAACAGCATGGCGTTGCGCGCCTGCGGGCGGTTGAAGGTGATGCGCCCGATGCCGTCCTGCACCTCGTAGATCAGGTCTTCGCTCAAGTTCGTCTCTCCCGTTGACTCGTTGTACGCACTATTGCATGCGCCGCGGCTGGTGCAAGGCTCAGCTCGCCCCCTTCGCGTCGCCATATTCCAAGACCCGCACCTTCTCCAGGGTGATCAGACCACCCTGCATCATGCCGTCGACGACCGGCAGGAAGGCATCGATCTTCTCCTCGCTGTCGACGATCTCGACGACGACCGGCAGGTTCTCCGACAGGCGCAGGATCTTCGCCGTATGCAGATGGCTCGATCGGCCGAAACTCATCGGTCCGCGGAGGACGGTGGCGCCGGCGAGATGCATGTCGCGCGCCTTCAGCCATCGGACATCCTCCTTAGCGCGCATTGAGAGCGCCGGCCGCCACATGGCCGAGCCAGACCGCCACCAGGCAGAATACGACAGACGCCGCGATATTCCAGCCGGCATAGAGAAACTCGCCGTCCCGCGCGAGATTGAGCGTCTGCAGGCTGAAGGAGGAAAACGTGGTGTAGCCGCCGCAGATGCCGATCATGACGAACTGCCGGGCGGTGCTGCCGACCAACCATCGTCCGTCCGGCCCGGTCAGGGTCGCGAACAAGCCGATGACGAACGAGCCACTGATGTTGACGAGGATGGTTCCCCACGGGAACGTTTCGCCGATGCGGCTGTCGACGAGCCCGCCCAGCCAGTAGCGTGCGACACCGCCCAAGGCGCTGCCCACGGCAATCGCGGCATAGATGATCATTCTTCCCCTTCCCCCGACGACGAAAAAACCCGCCTCGCGGCGGGTTGCTGTCGTGGCCGACCCCACCGCGGTTCTTGCACACGGCAGGAGTCATCAGCCCGGACGGGCGGTTTTGGGGGACCCCATCCCCTTGTAAAGACTGGCAGACGCTAAGAGATTTGCCGCCGCCGGTCAATCGCCCCACGCTGGCGGAAAGCGGCCAAATTTACCGACCGTTTAGGGTCGCCGTTTATTGTCTTGCTTAATCGTTCGGCAACCCGCCCGAACGTTCGGGGGACGCGCGTTATGAAGAAATCATTAACCCTGCTGCTCGCCAGCATGCTGACGGTGCTGATGGCGGTCCTTTGCACCGCGGTGGCATTCCTCGTCTGGGACGCCGCCCAGGACCTGCTGCAGAGCCAGAAGGCCGAGCGCCTCGCGGCGGCCGATCGCATCCTGTACCAGAGACTGCAGACCATCCGGGTCCGCCGCGTTCAGCCGGAATTCGTGCTGACGCGCGAAGACGCGCCGCAGACAAAGCTCGAGGAGCTGTACAAGGGAGTCGAGGCCGACCTGCGGGCGACGTCGGAGGCTCTCAGCGCGACCGGCCTGACCAACGCCGGGGAGCGCGTGCGCGACCTCGACGCCAAATTCGCGGCCGTGACCGCCGGCTATCGCACCGTCCAGGATGAAGGCAAGAAGCCGCGGGCCGAGCGCAAGATCGCGGCCACCCAGGACTGGTATCGCGGCGTTAGCGGGCTTCTGGATTCAATGGCGGCGACGTCGTTGATCATGTCGAACGAAGTCCGGATGGTGACGCCCGAACTCGCCGAATTGATCGGGGTCCGTCAGCTCAGCTGGAACATCCGCGACCATTTCGGCCATGAATGTGCACTGACGCGCCTCAACGTGGCCCGCGGCCAGGCATTCACGCCGGACAACCTGAAGAGCCTCAACATCGACCGCGGCGCGGTCGATCTGGCGTGGACCACCATGGGCGACGTGTTGTCCCGTCCTGGTGCCAATGCCGCGATCCGCGCCGCCTACGACGGCACCCGCCGCGCGTCGGTGGCCTTGCGCGAGCGCCTCGACAGACTGTACGCCGCGGTCGAGCCCGGCAAATCGCTGATGGACGAGAGCCAGTTCACGGCCGAGTGCAACAGCTCGTTCGAGGCCGTGGTCGGAATCGGGCTCTCGGCCCTCGAAGTGGCGCGCCAGACGGTCCACGACGACGTCGTCGCCGCGCGGTTTCGCCTCGGCCTCGCCGGCTGCTGCTGGCGGCTCTCGGCATTGGCGGAGGGACCGGCCTCATCTTGGTGCGCCGCTTCGCGCGGCCGCTGCGCGGACTCACCAGTTCCGTCGCCGAGCTGACGAGCGGCGATTACAGTCACTCCGTCCCGTCGACCGGGCACGACGACGAGCTCGGCACCCTGGCCGGAGCGCTCGAGAAGCTGCGCGTCGGCGCGGAGCGCAACGCCGAGCTGGAGATCGGGGCCCAGCGCGAGCGCGAGGACAAAGAGCAGCGGCGCGCCAGCGTTGACGCGCGGATCGCCCAATTCAACTCGACGCTCGAAGCGCTCATCGCGGAAAACGTCAAGCTGGCGGAGAAGATGCACGTCACCTCCGATCAGTTGTCCGAAACCGCGGCCGCCGCCTCGCAGCGCTGCGCCGCGGTGTCGGCGGCGTCGGATCAGGCCTCGGGCAACGTGCAGACGGTGGCGACCGCGGCCGAGGAGCTGTCCGCATCGATCGCCGAGATCGGCCGGCAGGTGACCCAGTCCGCGAAAATCGCCGGCGACGCCACCGAACAGGCCGGACGCACCAACACGCGCGTCCAGGAACTCGCCGACGCGGCCAAGAAGATCGGCGACGTGCTGCGCCTGATCAACGATATCGCCGGGCAGACCAACCTGCTGGCGCTCAATGCCACGATCGAGGCCGCCCGCGCCGGCGATGCCGGCAAGGGCTTTGCCGTCGTCGCGTCCGAGGTCAAGAGCCTCGCCACGCAAACCGCCAAGGCGACCGAGGACATCGCGGCCCAGATCGGCGCGATCCAGGCCTCCACCGGCGAGACCGTCGCGGCCATCCAGACCATCAGCGGGACGATCGGCCAGATCCACGAAATCTCGACCACGATCGCGTCCGCGGTCGAGGAACAGGGTGCCGCCACCCAGGAGATCGCCCGCAATGTGCAGCAGGCAGCGGTCGGGACCAGGGAAGTCTCGTCCAACATCGGCTCGGTGAGCGAAGCGGCCGAAGGGACCGCGCGCGCCTCGTCGGACGTGCGGGCGGTGGTCGGCGAGCTGCGCGAGCGCGCGGAAGCGCTGCGCAAGGCCGTGTCCGCCTTCTTCGAGGATCTGAAGGCGGCGGCCTAAGGCCGCCGGCTCACTCCGCCGCCTCGGCCGCCTCTTCCGGCAGGAAGCCGCCGACCTGGCGGCGCCACAGGGCGGCGTACTTGCCGTCGCGGCGCAGGAGCTCGGCATGCGAGCCCTCCTCCAGCACGCTTCCGTGCTCGAGGTAAAGGATCCGGTCCATGCCGGTGATGGTCGACAGCCGGTGCGCGATCGCGATCACCGTCCGGCTCTCGATCAGGTCGAACAGCGCCTCCTGGATCATATGCTCGGTCTCTGAATCGAGCGACGACGTCGCCTCGTCCAGCACCAGGATCGGCGCGTCCTTGAGGAACGCCCGCGCGATGGCGACGCGCTGACGCTCGCCGCCCGAGAGGCGCACGCCCTGCTCGCCGACGATGGTCTCGAAGCCCTCGCCGCGGCGGACGATGAAGTCATGGCAATGCGCATGGCGCGCCGCGGCTTCGACCTCCTCGTCGGTCGCCTCCGGCCGGGCGTAGCGGATGTTCTCGCGCAGGGTGCGGTGGAACAGGCTCGGCGATTGCGGCACTTCGCCCACCGCGTCATTCAGTGAATCAAGTGTCACCGCGGTGATGTCATGGCCGTCGATCAGGATCTGCCCGGCATCGAGCGTGAACTGGCGGCGGAGCAGCCGGACGAGCGTGCTCTTGCCGGATCCGGTCGGGCCGACCAGCGCCACCTTTTCGCCGCCGCCGATCCTGAGATTCAGGCCTTCGAACACCGGCGTGCCCTCGGCATGGGCGAAATGCACCTGGCGGAACTCGATTTCGCCGCGCGTCACCTTCAGGTCCGCGGCGGCCTGACGGTCGACGATCTCATGCGGGCGCGTCACCAGCTCGATCGAATCGATGATGACGCCGTACTGCTCGAAGAACTCCAGCATGCGGTTCGAGAGGTTCCACACCTGGTTGGCGATCAGGGTCGACAGCGAGATCACCATCACGCAGTCGCCCGCCGTCATGCCGCCCTTCACGGCCTGGCCGACCGCGATGCCGATCAGCAGCACCTGGAAACCGAGCGTCGCCGTGTACTGGAAGGTGTGCGAGATCATCATGAAGCGGCGGATGCGCCGCGACGCGTTCGCCTCGCGCTGGATGAAGATCGAAAACAGGTCGCGCTCGAAGGCGGCGCGGGAAAAGGCACGGATCAGCTCGACATTGCTGATGGCGTCGACCAGCCGGCCGGTGGACGTCGAGATCTCGTTCGACAGCGCCTTTGACAGCGCCAAGGTGCGCTTGGACAGCTTCGCCGACACGCCGAGATAGACCGCCGTCCAACCGACCAGGATGACCGCGTAGATCGGATTGGCGGTGATCAGCAAGGTGACGCCGATGGCGAGGATGGTCGCAATCCGCACCGCGTCGTGCATGATGATGCCGAGGATCTGGATCGCGGCTTGGCCGGCCTGCTTGATCTTCTGCGCCAGCTTGCCGGCGAAGTTCTCCTGGAAATAGCGCGGCGAGTGCTCGAGCAGGTAGGAGAACAGATACGCCTGGATCATGTAGCGCAGCGGCGGCGAGAAGTGCATGTCGGCGAACTGATGCAGCCGGTTGAACATCGACGACGCCAGCCACATGCCGCCGAGCATCGCGAACCAGAACAGGACGTCATTCGACCAATGGCCGCTGCCGGAGATCCGCTGCAGCTCGTTGACCAGGCCGCGCAGCGCCGGCGGCTCGAAGCCCATGGTCGCCATGCTCATCCCGGCACAGACCAGGACCGCCGCGGCCGGCCCGCGCAGCCGCCGCCGCACGAACAAGGCCGCCAGTCCCCACGGGGTTTTCGGAATTGGGCCGTCGGCGAATGTGCGGTAGTAAATCGGTTCGATGCGGAGAGGCGTCATGTAAGGCGGACTCGTACTCTTTTCCATTATAGAGGGACTTCGCCGGAGTGGCGGTCGGGCAAACACGCAAAATAAAACGGGCCGGTCCCGCGACCGGCCCGCCTTAACCATGATTGAGGGGGCTTAGCGCGGCTGCGGCACGATCCGCAGATAGGGCTTCGGCGCCTTCCAGCCCTGCGGATAGATCTTCTTGGCCTCGTCGTCGCTGACCGAGCCGGCGATGATCACATCATCCCCCTGCTTCCAGTTCACCGGCGTCGCCACCCGGTGCTTGGCGGTCAGCTGCAGGGAGTCGACCACCCGCAGCACTTCGTCGAAGTTGCGGCCGGTCGTCATCGGGTAGATCAGGACCAGCTTGATCTTCTTATCGGGACCGATGACGAAGACATTGCGGACCGTCTGGTTGTCGGCGGGTGTGCGCTTGGCCGCATCGCCCGACGCCGCCGCCGGCAGCATGTCCCACATCTTCGAAATCTCCAGGCTGGGGTCGGCGATGATCGGGTAGTTGGGAGCCGTACCCTGCGTCTCCTGGATGTCGTTCAGCCACCTGGAATGGCTGTCGACCGGATCGACGCTGAGCCCGATGACCTTGACGTTGCGCTTGTCGAATTCCGACTTGATCCTGGCCATGTAGCCGAGCTCGGTCGTGCAGACCGGGGTGAAGTCCTTGGGATGTGAGAACAGGATCACCCAGCTGTCGCCGATCCAGTCGTGAAACCGGATCTTGCCTTGGGTCGTGTCCGCGGTGAAATCCGGGGCCGTGTCCCCGATACGGAATGCCATGACTCCTCCTCCGTGCAAAAGACGCCGCCCGACCCGCCTTCAGGCGGTGCCCGAGCTTTTGAGGTTTTGAGGTTGGGTTCTCCTGAGTCCACGTAGCACCGCGGGGCCGCGATTTCCATGGCAGAAGGCCACGGGGGCGCCATCGCCGAAAGTTGAGGCTGTGGAAAAAGAATTGACACGTGAACAAAACGAGAACATGCTCCCTTCCCTCGAAGCATAGGGAGAATGATCATGCGTGGACTTATCTATCGGATCGGCGAAGGTGCGGGCTTGGCGGCGGTGATGATCTCGATCCTCATGTGGGCGACCATCGCGGACGCCGTGCTGCATTGAGCGCTCGCCGCCATGGATCTGGCGATCACCAGGGTGTCCTGCCCCATCTCCCAACAGGGGGGCTCCCAACAGGGGGGCTCCCAACAGGGGGGCTCCCAACAGGGGGGCTCCCAACAGGGGGGCTCCCGCCAGGGGGTCGGCGCGCGCGACGCCGCCCCTGACGAGAGGTGGGACGTCGTCTGTCTGCAGCACCGATGCGGGGTCGAGGTAGCGCAGCCGCTGGCCAGCTTCGGCCATCGCTTCCATGCCGAGGCGTTTCTCAGCGACCTGCTGGCCGAAACCCGCTCGGGAGGATTGCCCGATGGACACGGCTCAACCTGACCGTCAGCCGCCACATTTCCTGCGCCAGGTCTTCCGTCCGCGGATGGCGAATCAGGAAGCGGCGGAGGCGATCGCCCTGACCGCACTGGCCCATGTGCTCGAGGACACCGACCGGGCGGGGCGGTTCTGCACCGCGACCGGGCTCGGCGGGGCCGAGCTCGCGGGCTATGTCCGCGACCCGGTCTTTCTCGGCGGCGTGCTCGATTTTGTGCTCGATGACGAGGCCTTGCTCGTCGAAGTTGCCGCGGCCGCTCAGGTCTCTCCGGAGACGCTGGCGGCAGCGCGCCGGCGCCTTCCCGGCGCTCCGGTTCGCGAATGACTCGGTTTCTTGCCGAGTCGCGCGTCCGATAAGGCAAAAAAGCGAGGAAACATGCGAGACGGCGATTGCATTGCCGCCCCGAATCGGGTCACACCCTGTGTAGTCCACGGCGGCCCGCAGTCGCAATTCCGCTCTGGCGCCATCGCTCAACCGGGAGGTTATTATGAGCAAATCGACTCTCGTCGACGTCGTCCGCGAACACACCGAATGCACGGTGAATGCCGCGAAGGAGGCCGTCGACGCCATCTTCGAAACCATCACCAAGGGGCTGAAGAAGGAAGGCGATATGTCGATCGTCGGCTTCGGCACGTTCAAGGTCTCCAAGCGCGCCGCCCGCATGGGCCGCAACCCGCAGACCGGCGAAGCGATCAAGATCGCGGCCGGAAAGACGGTTCGCTTCAAGGCCTCGAAGCAGCTCAAGGAATCCATCTAAGGGCGTTGTGGCGACGGCGCGCCTGACGGCCGCCGCACGCCGACCGCACGAGCTGAACGGCGCTGCCCGGTCCGCATCAGCGGACAAGCCGGCGCCTATGGGCAGAACTTGGGTTTGCAATCCAGCCTGAACGCGTCCGTCGCGGACGCCGGTCAGGCTGGATTTGCTTTTGCCTTCCCGAGCGCCGACTTTGCCGCCGGCGGGCTCACAAGACGGCCCCACGCCTCCAGGACGAGGTCGGTGAAGACGGCGAACAGGCCGACCACCACGGCGCCCTGCACGACGTAAGGCAGCTTGTCGCCGACCAGCCCGTCGATGATCGGCGTTCCCAAGGTCACCGCACCGACCGTCGATCCGATCGTGGCGGTGCCGATGTTGATCACGACCGCGGTGCGGATGCCGGCGAGAATGGTGGCGCCGGCGAGCGGCAGCTCGACCTGGCGCAGCACCTGGAGCGGCGACAGCCCCATGCCGGTGGCCGCCTCGCGCACGGCGGCAGGCACGCTCTCCAATCCGGCGATGGTGTTTTCCAGGATCGGCAGAAGCCCGTAAATCGCCAGCGCGATGAAGGTCGGCAGCGGTCCGTACCCGACCGCGGGAACCGCGACCGCGAGCACCGCCACCGGCGGACAGCTTTGCCCGATGGTCGCCAGGGCGTCGGCCAGGACGCGGAAGTCGCGTCCGGCCGGGCGCGTCACGAAGATCCCGAGCCCCACGGCCAGGACCGCGGACACCAGGCTGGCCGTGGCCACCAGACCGGCATGCGACAGCCACAGCGTGACGAACGTCTCGCCGTCATAGACCGGCGGCTCGATCCCGGGAAATGCCCAGGCGAAGACCGGCGCCAGCGCCGGCATGAACGCCAGCACGGCAGCGAAGAGCAGCCCGGCCAGCACAACCGCGGTCCATCCGGTGCGGCGTTTGGTCATCGGCGGCTCAGGCGACGAGGTCGGCGAGCCGGATGGCACCCGCGACGCGGCCCGCTTCATCGCGCACCGCCAGCCGGTCGGTGTGGCGCTCGATCATGCGCGACAGGGCGTCCTTCAAGGTCGCCGAGGCGTCGATCGCGTCGCCCGGTGCGGGCTCGCCGGGGCGCATGCGCTCGGCCACGCGCTGCACGGCCAGGCGCTTCAGGCCGATCTGCGACATGCCGATCAGGTCGTGCACGAACTCGGTCGCCGGACGGTCGAGGATCTGGCGCGGCGAGCCGAACTGGACGATCCGCCCGTGCTCCATGACCGCCAGCTCATCGGCAAGCTCCAGCGCTTCATCCATGTCGTGGGTGACGAAGAGGATGGTCTTCTTGGTCGTCTCGTGGATATGCGCGAACTCGGCGTGCATCTCGCCGCGGGTGATCGGGTCGAGGGCGCCGAACGGCTCGTCCATCAGCAGGATGTCGGGATCGGCGGCCAGCGCCCGGGCGACGCCGACCCGCTGCTGCTGCCCGCCGGACAGCTGATGCGGATATTTGCCGGCATATTCGCGCGCGTCGAGCCGCAGCAGCCCGAGCAGCTCACGGACCCGCTCGGCGATCCGCGGCTGCGGCCAGTTCAGGAGCCGCGGCACCGTCGCGATATTCTCCTCGACCGTCCAGTGCGGGAACAGCCCCACCGACTGGATGACGTAACCGATCCGCCGCCGCAGCATTTCCGGGGGCAGCCGCTCGATGTCCTCGCCGCCGACCCGGATGGTCCCTGACGTCATCTCAACCAGCCGGTTGATCATCTTGAGGGTCGTCGACTTGCCCGATCCCGACGAGCCGATCAGCGCACAGACCTCGCCGCGTTTCACCGTCAGCGACACGCCGTCGACGATGCGCCGTCCGGCATAGGTCTTCACCACGTTGCTGAGCTCGATCATGACGTTCTCCCTGTTCCGCCGGCGAGGTCGATCGCCGTCCGCATCACCAGATCGGCCGCCAGCGCCAGCAGGATGGTCGGTACGGCGCCGAGCAGGATGAGGTCGACCGCGTACTGGCCGAGGCCTTGAAAGATGAACGCCCCGAGGCCGCCGGCGCCGATCAGGGCCGCGACCGCGGCCAGGCCGATGGTCTGCACCAGCACGACGCGCACGCCGGCCAGCACCACCGGCATCGCCAACGGCACCTCGACCCGCCAGAAGACCTGACGCGGCGTGAATCCCATCCCGTTCGCCGCGTCGACCACCGCCGGGTCGACGCCGGAGATGCCGGCCTCGGTGTTCCGGACCACCGGCAGCAGCGCATACATGATCAGGGCGAAAATCGCCGGGGCGGCGCCGATGCCCTGCACGCCGAGCGCGGCGAGAGCCGGCACCCGCGCCGCCAGGGCCGACAGCGGTGCGATGAGCAGCCCGAACACCGCCACCGACGGGATGGTCTGCACGACGTTCAGCACCGCGAACACGCCCTGGCGCAGCCCGGCCCGCCGCGCGGCTGCGACGCCGAGGGGGGCGCCAATCACCACCGCCGGGACGAGGGCGGCGAGGACCAACAGGCAATGGCGGCCGAATTCGACGGCGAAGGTGTCGCGATGGGTTGCGAATTCGCGCAGGATCGACAGCGCGTCGAGGCGGCCGCTGACCATCAGAAGCCCGACCGCGCCGCTGACGACGAGGGCGACCAGCAACCGCATGAGCGGCCCGGTCCGCCGCCGCTGCACGGCGTCGACGATGATCAGCGTCGCGGCGAGCTCGACGATCCAGAAGGCCGGGCCGAGGGAAGTCCGGGCCGCCGGATGATCCGGCACCAACAGCGCCGTCGCCGCCTCGCCCGCAATCGCCAGCGCCAGCAGGAGCAGCATCGCGGCGGCGACCCCCACGGCGAAATGCGGCGTCCGGTTCGGCGCCAAGAACGCGGCGACGATCAAGACCGCGCCCAGCGCCGCGAACAGGCCCAAGGCGGCGGGCCCGGCCACGGTCCACAGCGGCAAGGGCTCGCCGGAGACGAGACGGTTGGGCGCATGCGTGACAAAGCCGGTGAGACAGATCGCGGCGGCGCCGACAAGCCACAACAAAAGCAGGACCTTGTTTCCCGGCACGTTCACTTGGCGGTCACTGGCGCGGCGGCAAGAAAATCGGCAGCAACCGATTTCGCATCAAAGCCTTCGACGGCGATCCTGGCGTTCAGCTTGCGCAAGGTTTCGAGCGACAAGCGGGCAAAGACCAGCTCCAGCAGACGGCGGATATCGGGATAACGCTCGAGCACCAGGGCGCGAATGACCGGCGCCGGCCGATAGACGACCTGCACCTTCTTGTCGTCCGCCAGCGCCACCAGCCCGAGCACGGCCAGGGCGCCGTCGGTGCCGTAGGCCATCGCCGAATTGACACCCGACGTCCCCTCCGCCGCGGCGCGGATCGTCGCGGCGGTGTCGCCGGCGGCAAGGACCAGGAGCTGCGAGCGCCGCAGCTTGAATCCATAGGCCGCCTGGAAAGCCGGCAGCGCGCCCGGGCTGCTGACGAACTCGGCGGACCCCGCGAGCTTCACCGCGCCGCCGGCTAAGACGTAGTGCGCGAAGTCGCCAAGCGTGGACAGCTTCTCCGCCGACGCGAGGTCGCCGCGCACGGCGATCGCCCAGGTGTTGTCCGCGGGCGCCGGCGCCAGCCAGACCAGCCGGTTCTGCTGGAGATCGAGCGCCCTCACCGTCTCGTAGCCGCGCTCCGCATCGCGCCAGACCGGATCGGTTTCGCGCCGAAAGAACGTCCGGCCGTTGCCGGTGTATTCCGGGTACACGTCGATCTGCCCGGCCATGATGGCCTTGCGCACGATTTCGGTTGGCCCGAGCTGGATGCGCCTGGTCACCGGTATGCCGCTTTGCGTCAGCGCCACCGCGATGAGATTGCCGAGCAGCGCCCCTTCGGTATCGATCTTCGACGCCACCACCACCGGCTGCGCAAGGCCCGGGGCGGATGCGAGGATCCACGCCGCGAGAGTGAGGCCGGCGAGCCGTCGCACGACGCGGCCCTGGTCGCGGTCCTAATGGATGTCGTCGGCCTGGCCCATCGCGCGCTTCAGCGCCTCGACGGTAAAGCCGGGCTGCCTGGCCGCGGCGATGATCACCGCCTCGCGCTTCGCGATCAGTGACGCCGCGTCGACCACCTGACGCTCGAGCCCGTGGGGAATCACCACCGCCCCGTGGCGGTCGGCGTGGATCAGATCGCCGGAATTGACCACCATCCCGGTGACGTTCACCTGGACACCGAAATCGACCGCATGCACCCAGGCATGCGAGGGCACGACGGAGCCGGCGAGCACGAAGAACCCCGGCGCCATCATGTCGATGTCGCGCACCGCCCCGTCGGTGACGACGCCGACGCAGCCGAGCCCCTTGTGCACGTTCGACTGCACCTCGCCCCAGAAGCAGCCGAAGCCGCGGTCGTCGCCGTCGATGTCCTGCATCACCATGATCGAGGGCCGCGGACCTTTTTCCACGTACTCGTAATAGGCGATCCGCCTGGCTTTGGCCTTGTCGTTCGCCAGGCCATCCGGTTCCTTGGAGCGGATGATCACCGTGCGCGCGTAGGCCAGGACCGGCTTCAGCTGCGGGAACGGTGCCACCAGCGGCCGGGCGGTGAAGCCCTTGGTCCGCCGCTCCGGTGCGACGATCTCGAGCGCATTGCAGATGGACGGCGTGTCGAGCGAGATCAGGGCCTGGCGGGTGGCGTCGGATAGCGGTGCGATGTCATGCATGGCGGGTCTCCCTGCCCGTTTATAGCGCACCGGTGCCGGAGATGGCGACCCTCGAACGTCAGGGGGCGCGCAACAGGTGGACGCTGAACCACCGCTGGTCGTCCGTCCACAACGCCTCCGGCACGAAGCCGGCACGGCGCGCCATGTCCCGGAAGCCCTCGATGTCGAACTTGTAGGAGTTCTCGGTGTGGATGCTCTCGCCGGTGCCGAACGTGAAGCTCTCGCCGGCGACCGTCACCCGCTGCGCACGCCGGCTCACCAGATGCATCTCGATGCGGCCCTCCAGCGGATTGTAGAACGCGTAGTGGTCGAAGGCCGCGACATCGAAATCGCCGTCGAGCTCGCGGTTGATGCGCGTCAGCAGGTTCTGATTGAACGCTGCCGTCACTCCGGCGGCGTCGTTATAGGCCGCGTGCAGCACGTTCGGGTCCTTGCGCAGATCGGCGCCGATGACGAGTGCGCCGCCCCCAGACAGGCGGCGCGCCGCGTGGCGCAGAAACGCCAGCGCCTCCTCGGGTGAGAAATTGCCGATGGTCGAGCCGGTGAACAGCGAGGCCCGCGCCCGGGCGCGACGCCGGGGTGCCGGCACCGCGAAGGGCCGGTGATAATCCGCCACCATGGCCGTGACCTCCAGCCCCGGATAGTCCGCGGCCAGCCGCTCGGCCACGTCGCTCAGATAATCGCCGGAGATGTCGACCGGGACGTAGGCGACCGGATCTTCCAGCGCATCGAGGATGATGCGGACCTTGTCGCTGGCGCCGCTGCCGTATTCCACGATCTGCGCGCCGACACCGATGCGCATCGCGATCTCCGCCGCGTTGCGCGACAGGATGCTGACTTCGGTGCGGGTCGGGTAATACTCGGGCAGGCTGCAGATCTGCTCGAAGAGCTCGGAGCCGCGGGCATCATAGAAATAGGTCGGCGGGATCGCTTTCGGCCGTGACGCCAGGCCTTGCAGGACGGCATCGCGGAACGAGATGAGTTCGGGAGCGAGATCGACGAGGCGGGCTGCGCGTGCGGGCATAATTCCCCCGGATGTTGTGTTGGACGCGCGGAGCAGGGCGACCCTGACATAGCTAGACCGACCGCGCGGCCGAGTTGCAAGCGATATTTGGTGCTATGCTTAAACGCGTTCAATTGTTGATGGTTCCATGCAGCTCACCGACCTGCCCACGCCCTCGTTGATTCTCGACCGGCGTCGCCTCGCCCAAAATGTGTCGCGCATGCGCGCCCGTGCAGATCAATTCGGCGTGACCCTGCGGCCGCATCTCAAGACCGCGAAGTCGGCGCGCGTGGCCGAGCTCGCGACCGGCGGCAAGGGGCCGATCACGGTGTCCACCTTGGCCGAGGCGGCGTATTTCCTCAAGCACGGTTTCCGCGATATCACCTATGCAGTTGGCGTCGTGCCGGCGAAGCTCGACCAGGTGGCGGCGTTGCAGCGCGACGGCGCCGATCTGAAGCTCATCACCGACAATGTCGAAGTCGCGCGCACCATCGCCGCGCGCGGCCGCGCCCTCGGCCAGACGTTCCGGGTGCTGATCGAGATCGACACCGGATTGGGACGGGCCGGCGTGGCGCCGGATGCGCCGGAGATCAGCGAGATCGCGCGGGCTCTGGCGACCGGCGGCGCCGAACTGGTGGGCGTGCTCGCCCATGCCGGTCATTCCTATCACTGCCACGGCGTCGACGAGGTGAAGCGGGTCGCCGAGGAGGAGCGCCTGGGCGCGCTCGAAGCGGCCTTGCGGCTTCGCGATGCCGGTTTCCCCGCCCCGGTCGTCAGCGTGGGGTCGACCCCGACCGCGGTCCATGCGGAGCGCCTCGACGGGGTAACCGAGATCCGGCCCGGTAACTTCGTGTTCTTCGATCTCTTCCAGGTCGGCGTCGGGTCCTGCGGCATGGAGGACATCGCGGTCTCCGTGCTCACCTCGGTGATCGGCCATCATCGCGGGCGCAATCATCTGCTGATCGATGCAGGCGGCCTCGCCCTATCGAAGGACACCGGCGCCAACGAGCACCGCCCCGGCACCGGCTACGGCTTGATCTGCCTGCCCGGCGGCAAGGTGCCGCTGCCGGGACTGGCCGTGCTCGACGTGCATCAGGAGCACGGCATCGTGGCGCACGCGAAGGGGCTGGACGCGATCTCGCCCCTGCCCTTCGACCGCTTCCCGGTCGGCAGCCGCGTGCGCGTTCTGCCCAACCATGCGTGCATGACCGCGGCGATGTACGACCGCTATCACGTGACCGACGGCACCACCGAAATCGTCGACGAGTGGGACCGCGTCAACGGGTGGTGAACACCGCCGTGGATCGGTCGCGTTGTCGTCGAACCGGTGGGACCCAGCGCCACAGCAACAACGTGCCGAAAAACACGACGACGTAGGCTGCCACGAACACCCAATGCGGCAACGGCCAATACAGGAGCCGATTGATCCACGCGGCGATCAATGGCGGCGGCGCGGCTGTCCCGGCATCGTTCGTCAGCGCGAATTGCCAGATCGTCAGGAAGCAGGCGCGGCCGAATAGCCCCTGAACGGCGACGACGGCCAGTGACAGGACGTGCGCCAGCCGCCACCAATAGCCGCGCACCCAGCGCCATCCGAGCCAGCCGCCGAGCGGGATCGCCAGGAGCCCGCCGACATTGAAGACGACCACGCCCAGATGGACGACAAGAATGGCTGTCGCCAAAGCCAGCATCGCGGATGATCGCCGCTGTCTACGTCGCCTTCCAGAAGCCCACCGGCTTCAGGATTTCGTCTTCCTGATGCGTGAACAGCGGCGCTGATTTCGCGAGATACGCCTGCCAGGCCGGATCGGCGATCATGCCGGCCCGGCGCCGCTCGCGATCGGCGATGTCGGCGTAGGCCCAGAAATGCACGATCTGGTGCTGCGGCCCGATCTCGCTTTGATAGAAGCCGATGCAGCGGCCGAGATGGCGCACCTGCAGCGCCAGCCCCTCGGCTTCATAGATCTTGAAGAACTCGCCGAGCTTGCCCGGATCGGCGTAATAAGTCCGCTTGTCGACGACGCCGACCGGTCCTTCGGCGGCGGGCTTCATCGGCCAGAACGGGACCGGCTTCATCAGCCGATTCTCCTGGGTGATGAAATATTTCGGACTCTGCGCGCGGAACGCCAGCCATGCAGGATCCTGGTCCATGGCGCCGCGCATCCGCTCGCGCTCGCCGGCATCGGGGAATTCCCACACATGCACGACGCGGTTGATGACGCCGATATCGACCGAATAGAAGCCGAGGCACTTCTTCAGATATTTCTGCTGCAGCGGCCAGCCCTGCTCTTCGTAGAGCTTCAGCCAGGCGCCGAGCTGTCCCGGCTTGGTCGTGTACGTGCGCAGATCGATGATCATGACGTGCCTTTCACAGAAAACCGAGGCTGTGGCCGCCGTCGACCACGATGACGCTGCCGGTCATATAACGCCCGGCCTCCGACGCAAGCAACAGCAGCGCCCCGTCGAGATCGCCGACCTCGCCGAAGCGGCGCAGCGGCACGCGCTTCAGCATCGCCTGGCCGGCGGGGCCGCGCAGGAAGTCGCGGTTGAGATCGGTCGCGATGTAACCGGGCGCCAGCGCATTGACCCGGATCCTGTGGCGCGCGAGCTCCAGCGCCATGGTCTGGGTGAGGTTGATCAGCGCGGCCTTGGCGGCGCTGTACGCCGACACCTGCCCGGCCGCGCGCAAGCCGAGGATCGAGGCGATGTTGACGATCGCGCCGCCGCGGCCGTGCTTGACCATCAGCGTCGCGGCCGCGCGCGCGGTGCGCCACGCCCCGTCGAGATTGGTCGCGAGCACGCGCCGCCACTCGTCCTCGGATTGATCGAGAAACGGTGCGGTCGCCGCGACGCCGGCGTTGTTCACCAGGATGTCGATTGGTCCGAGCTCGGTCTCGACCGCCTCCAGCGCCGCCGCGACCGAGCCTGCGTCGGTCACGTCGAGCGCCACCGGCAGCGCCCGCCCGTCGAAGCCGGCGATCTCGGCGGCGAGATCCTCGAGCTTGGGCAGCCGCCGCGCCGCGACGGCGACCTTGGCCCCCGCCCTGGCCAGGGTCAGCGCGAAATGGCGGCCGAGGCCCGACGATGCGCCGGTGACCACGGCGACGCGGCCGGTGAGATCGAACCCATCGCCGGTCACGCGGCCCCCTCCCGGCCCTTGGCCCGTTCGCGCAGCACGAATTTCTGGATCTTGCCGGTCGAGGTCTTGGGCAACGGCCCGAACACCACGGTGCGCGGCACCTTGAAATGGGCCAGGTTGTCCCGGCACCAGCCGATGATATCCGCCGCGGTGACAGGCACCGCGTTCGGCTTCAAGGTCACGAAGGCGCACGGCGTCTCGCCCCATTTTTCATCCGGCCGCGCGACCACCGCCGCTTCCATCACCTGCGGGTGCTTGTAGAGCGCCTCCTCGACCTCCAGCGACGAGATGTTCTCGCCGCCGGAGATGATGATGTCCTTCGAGCGGTCTTTGACCTCGACATAGCCGTCGGGATGACAGACCGCGAGGTCGCCGGTGTGGAACCAGCCGCCGCGGAAGGCCGCGCGCGTCGCTTTCGGATTCTTCAGGTAGCCCTTCATCAGCGTGTTGCCGCGCAGCAGGATCTCGCCGATGGTTCGCCCGTCGCTGGGGACGCGCGCCATCGACACGGTGTCGGCCACCATCAGGTCTTCCAGAGTCGGATAGCGCACACCCTGCCGCGCCATCCGCCCGGCGCGCGTCCCCAGATCGAGGCTCCGCCAATCGGCCTGCTCGATGCAGACGGTCGACGGTCCGTAGCACTCGGTCAGCCCATAGAGATGTGTCACGCGGAAACCCATGTTCTCCATGGCCGCGATCACCGCCGACGGCGGAGCGGCGCCGCCGACCGCGACCTCGATCGTGTGGCCGAACGTCCGCTTCACATCCTCCGGCGCGTGGATCAGCATCGTCAGGGCGATGGGGGCGCCGCACATGTGGGTGACGTTGTGCCGCTCGATGGCCGGGAAGATCAGCGCCGGATCGACGCGGCGCAAGCACACATGCGTGCCGCCGACCGCGATGACCGCCCAGGTGTAGGTCCAGCCGCTGCAATGAAACATCGGCAAGGTCCACAGATACACGGTGCCGGGCGACAGGCCGAAGGACAGCGCATTGCCGAGGGCGTTCAGATAGGCGCCGCGGTGGTGATAGACGACGCCCTTCGGGTTGCCGGTGGTGCCCGACGTGTAGAGGAGGCAGATGGCCTGCCATTCATCCGTGAGCGTCGGGAATTCGTCGTCGATGTCGCCCTCGGCGAGCAGCTCCTCGTAGGTAACGTTGCTGAGCCGCTTACCGCCGTCGTAGAGCGGGTCGTCGATGTCGACGACCGGCGGCGGCTTCTTCATCAGCTTGAGCGCCGTCTCGATCGTGCCGGAGAATTCGCGGTCGGCGATCAGCAGCTTGGCCGCACCGTGCTCGAGGCAGACCGCCACTGATTTCGCGTCGAGCCGGAAATTGAGGGCGTTCAGCACCGCCCCCGCCATCGGCACCCCGTAATGTGCTTCGAGCAGCGCCGGCACGTTCGGCGCCATCACCGCCACGGTGTCGCCGCGCCGGATCCCGCGCCGCTTCAAGGCCGACGCCAGGCGGCGGCAGCGGGCGTGGAACTGGGCGTAGGTGAAGCTCAGCTCGCCGTGGATCACCGCGGTCTTCCGCGGATGGACCGCGGCCGCCCTGGCCAGGAACGACAGCGGCGACAGCGGAACGCAGTTCGCCGGCCCCGCCTCCAGATCGCGGTCGTACATGCCGGGCTTGCCGCGTCGTTTCGCCATTCCGGTGTCTCCTCCCGTCTTGGATATTCGGCGGGCGGAACCTAGATGGTCAACAGGCGGCAATTGATGCCGCGACCCCCCGAGCGTAGAGTAAACGCCATGAAAATCGACATCGTCTCCGACGCGATTTGCCCCTGGTGCTATATCGGCAAGCGCCGTCTCGAGCAGGCGCTGACGCTGGCCCCGCAGCCGGAGCTGGAGATCGGCTGGCGGCCGTTCCAGCTCAACCCCGAGATGCCGGTCGAGGGCATGGACCGCAAGGACTACCTGCGGGCCAAGTTCGGCGATTCCGCCGGCGGACAGGGTTACGAGCGCATCACCCAGGTCGGCAGCGAGCTCGGCATTCCGTTCGCGTTCGACCGCATCAAGCGGACGCCGAACACGATCATGGCACACCGGCTGATCCGCTTTGCCGCGCGCGAGAACCTCCAGGACCCGATGGTGGAGACCCTGTTCCGCGGCTATTTCACCGAGGGCCAGGATATAGGCCGGCGCGAGACGCTGGTCGCCCTCGCCGAAGCCGCGGGTCTGAAACCCGCCGCGGTCGATGCGTACCTCTCGGGCGCGGAAGACGACGACACGATCCGCGCCGAAGACGCGTTTGTCCGCCAGATCGGCATCAACGGCGTGCCCTGCTTCATCATCGAGCGCCAATACGCGATCTCCGGCGCCCAGCCGCCGGAAGCCTTCGTCGAGGTGTTCGAGCTCGCCAAGAATGGCGGCGGCGACCAGGCGACAGAGATCGTCTAACTCCACTTCGTCATGCCCGCGAAAGCGGGCATCCATCGCGCTACTGAACCATGGATTCCCAACTGCGCTGCGTTGGCAGCCTTCAAGGCCGCTGACGGGCGCGAAGAATCTGGCGCGGGAATGACGAAGACGAAAAGCGTCCTTACGCCGCCAGCTTCTTCAGGTCGCCGAGCAGTTTGTTCACCCCGGCGAGGCGGACCTTCGGGCTCGTCCAGTCGGCCATGTAGACCAGCTTCTGGTCGGGCCGCACCCGCACTTCGCCCACCCGCGCCGTGATGTAGGTGACCAGCTTCTGCGGGTTGGCGAAACGGTTGTCGCGGAAGCTGACCAGCGCCCCCTTCGGCCCGGCGTCGATCTTGGCGACCCCCGCCGCCTTGCACAGTTGCTTGATGGCGATCACGTCGAGCAGGTTCTGCACCTCGGGCGGCAGCTTGCCGAAGCGGTCGATGAGTTCGGCGGCGAAGGCATCGATCTCCGCCTTGTCGACCAGGGTCGCGATGCGGCGATAGAGCCCGAGCCGGACGCCCAGATCCTCGACATAGCTCTCCGGGATCAGCACCGGCGTGCCGAGCGCGATCTGCGGCGTCCAGTCCTCGGTCGGCAGGGCGACAGAGCCGGCTTCCCGCGCGCTCTTCACCGCGTCTTCCAGCATGTGCTGATAGAGCTCGATGCCGACTTCGCGGATATGGCCGGACTGCTCCTCGCCGAGCAGATTGCCGGCCCCGCGGATGTCGAGATCGTGCGAGGCGAGCTGGAACCCCGCGCCGAGGCTGTCCAGGGTCTGCATCACTTCGAGCCGCTTCTGCGCCGCCGGCGTCAGCAGCCGGTCCGCCGGCACGGTGAGATACGCATAGGCGCGCACCTTGGAGCGCCCGACCCGGCCGCGCAGCTGGTAGAGCTGCGCCAGGCCGAACATGTCGGCGCGGTGCAGGATCAGCGTGTTGGCGGTCGGGATGTCGAGGCCGGATTCGATGATGTTGGTCGACAGCAGCACGTCGTAGCTGCGGTCGAGGAAGGCCGACATGACGTTCTCGATCTCATTCGGAGCCAGCTTTCCATGCGCGACCGCGACCTTGCATTCCGGCACCAGCTTGGCCAATCGCTCGCGCAGGAAGCCGATGTCCTCGATGCGCGGGCAGACATAGAACGTCTGGCCGCCGCGGAACCGCTCGCGCATGATCGCCTCGCGGACCACCACCGGATCGTAGGGCAGCACGAAGGTGCGGATGGAGAGGCGGTCGACCGGCGGGCTGGCGATGATGCTCATGTCGCGAACGCCCGCGAGCGCCATCTGCAGGGTGCGCGGGATCGGCGTCGCGGTCAGCGTCAGCACGTGCACGTTGGCCTTGAGCTGCTTCAGCCGCTCTTTTTGCCCGACGCCGAAATGCTGCTCTTCGTCGACGATCAGCAGGCCGAGGTTCTTGAACGAGATCGATTTGGCCAGGAGGGCCGTCGTCCCGACGATGATGTCGATGTTGCCTTCGGCGAGATCCTTGCGGACGGTCTCGGCATCGCGCGCCGAGACCAGGCGCGAGAGCTGCTCGACGCGGACGGGCAGGCCTTCGAAGCGGGCCCGGAACGACAGGAAATGCTGGCGCGCCAGCAGCGTGGTCGGCACGACCACCGCGACCTGCGAGCCCGACAGGGCCGCGATCGAGGCGGCGCGCAGCGCCACCTCGGTCTTGCCGAAACCGACGTCGCCGCAGACCAGCCGGTCCATCGCCCGGCCCGACGAGAGGTCGCCGACCGCCTCCTCGATCGCGCGGGCCTGGTCCTCGGTCTCCGGATAGGGAAAGCGGGCGCAGAATTCGTCGTAGGCGCCGGCCGACGGCGCCATGATCTCGCCCGACTTGAGCTGCCGTTCGGCGGCGATGCGCATCAGCTGGCCGGCGATCTCGTTGATGCGCTGCTTGGCGCGCGCCTTGCGCGTCTGCCACTGGATGCCGCCCAGCTTGTCGAGCTGGACGCCGGCCTCCTCGGAGCCGTAGCGCGACAGCACGTCGATGTTCTCGACCGGCACGAACAGCTTGTCGCCGCCGTCGTACAGCACGCGCAGGCAATCGTGCGGCACGCCGGCCGCCTCGATCCGCTCCAGCCCGTCGTAGCGTCCGATGCCGTGGTCGACATGAACGACGAGGTCGCTTTCGGCCAGCGACGACGCTTCGATCAGGAAGTTCTCGGCGCGGCGCTTGCGCTTGGCGGCGCGCACCAGGCGGTCGCCGAGGATGTCCTGCTCGGTGACCACCGCCACGTCGGGGGCGACGAAGCCGCGCTCCAGGCCGAGCACGGCGAGATTCGGCACCCGGGCCGGCAGCGCCTGAACCGCCGGCCAGCCGTCGGCCGAGGTCGCTTCGTCCAGGCCATGTTCTTTGAGCAGCAGCGCCAGCCGGTCGCGCGAGCCGGCGCTGTACGCGGCAATCAGCACGCGCCGGCCGGCGGCGATCTCTTTATTGATGTGGTCGCGCACGGCGTCGAACAGGCCGCCGCCCGGCTGGGCGCGGATCGGCGCGAAATCGGGTCCGAACCGCCCGCCGGCATCGATCGTATCGGATCCGGCCGTCTCGGGCGGCGCAAACGGCGACATCATGCCGGACGGGCGGCCGGCCAGCCGCTTTTTCCATTCCTCACGGCTGAGGTAGAGCTGGCCCGGCGGCAGCGGGCGATAAGGCGCCCCCTCGCTGGCGCGCTCGGCGCGCTGGGTCTCCTGACGCGCGTTGTAGAATTCCGCGATCTGGTCCAGGCGCGAGGACGCTGCCTCTATCGCCTGATGGTCGAGCGTCACCGCCGCAGCGGGCACATAATCGAACAGGGTCTCCAGGCGCTCGTGGAACAACGGCAGCCAGTGCTCATGCCCGGCGTAGCGCTGGCCGGCGCTGATCGCCTCGTAGAGCGGGTCGTCCTTCGAGGCACCGAACAGCTCGCGGTAGCCGGAGCGGAACCGGGCGATCGACGTCTGGTCGAGCGGCACCTCGCTGACCGGCTTCAGGGCAAAGCGCTCCAGCCGAGCGTCGCTGATCTGAGTTACCGGATCGAAGGCGCGGATCGCCTCGACCGTGTCGCCGAACAGGTCGATGCGCAGCGGCTGCGCGGTTCCGGGCGGGAACAGGTCGACGATGCCGCCCCGCACCGCATATTCGCCGGGCTCGCGCACGGTCTCGGCGCGGCGGTAGCCGTTGCGTGCCAGGAACTCCGACAATGCCTGCAGCGCCAGCTTCTGCCCCACCGCGGCGCTGAAGGCCACCCCGGCAAAGACCGGCCGGGCCGGTACGCGCTGCAGCACCGCGTTGACCGTGGTGATGACCACGCGGCCGCGGGTGCTTTCCCGCACCGCTGGCGCGCTGGCGAGCTCGGTCAGCGCGTCGATCCGCCGGCTCACCACCTCGCCGTTCGGCGATACCCGGTCGTAGGGCAGGCAGTCCCAGGCGGGAACCGTGAGCACCGCGATGTCGGGATGGAAGAACGCCAGCGCCTCGGCGAGGGTCGCCATGCGTGCGTCGTCGCGCGCGACATGGAGCACATCGCGGCCCGACTGCGCGACTTCGCCCAGGAAGCGGGCGTCGACGCCGGGCGGCGCGCCCGCGATCTGCGCCTGACCTGCCCAGGCTGCGATTTTGGTCATGACGTTCAAAGGCGTGTGCCGAAAACTTCAGAAGTTGGAGCGGCTGCCGGCCAGCTCGCTGGGGGATATTAGATAGGCGAGGCAACTCAGATAATTAGGGGGTAGTCTTAAAGTTCCTGAGAAGTCTCATCACGTCGTGGTCGTGGGCGGGCGGGATCGGTTGCCGCCCGGTCGCCCAATCGAAGATGTCCGGATCCGATGCCGCCAGGAGCCGCTCGTAGCGCTCCAGCTGGTCGGCGGAAAACCCGGGCACGTGGTGGGTCGCGAACGGGCCCAGCAGGAGATCGGTTTCCCGCATACCGGTGTAAAGACTTCGGTAAATCAGGCGCCGCCGCCGTTCCTCCGTGGTTTCGGACATGCCGGAATAGGATATAAGCCGTTGTCATGCGGCTGTCAGCCGCGTCCTCCGCAAATCTGATGCGCCCCAACCTTCTGTTTCCCCTGTTTGCCCCGGTGACCACGCTGCCCGGCGTGGGGCCGCGGCTGGCGGCGCTGTTCGATCGCGCGGTCGGCGCCGACACCGAGGCCGGGGCGCGGGCCAAGGTGGTCGATCTCCTGTGGCATTTGCCGACCGGGATCATCGACCGCCGTTTTTCGCCCACGGTCCAGGACGCCCCCGAGGGGGTCATCGCCACGCTCACCGTGCAGGTCGACAAGCACGTGGCGCCGCATAATCCCCGGCAGCCCTACCGCATCCGCTGCCACGACGAGACCGGCACGATCCATCTCGTGTTCTTCCACGCCAAGGGCGACTACCTCAGCAAGCTGTTGCCGGTCGGCGAGACGCGCGTGGTCAGCGGCCGGATCGAGCGGTTCCGCGATCAGATCCAGATGACACATCCCGACCACGTCGTGCGGCCCGAGGAGTTCGCCGCGCTGGCCAGCATCGAGCCGGTCTACCGCCTCACCACCGGGCTGACGCCGAAGGTCTTGACCAAGGCCGTGCGCGGCGCCCTCGACAAGATGCCCGAGCTCCCGGAGTGGCTGGACGAGGCCCTGCTCAAGCGCGAAGGCTGGGCGATTTGGCGGAACGCCGTGCGCGCGGCGCACGCCCCGCAGTCGGAAGACGACCTGGCGCCCACCACGGCGCCGCGCCGGCGCCTGGCCTATGACGAGTTGCTGGCCAATCAGCTGGCGCTCGGCCTCGTGCGCATGCACCAGCGGCGCCTGCCCGGGCGCCAGATCGCCGGCGACGGCCATTTGCGGGTCAAGGCGCGGGCGGCACTCCCGTTCGCGCTGACCGGCTCGCAGAAGACGGCGCTCGCCGAGATCGAGCGCGACATGGGCGCCGACGGCCGCATGCTGCGGCTGCTCCAGGGCGACGTCGGCAGCGGCAAGACCGTGGTCGCGCTGATGGCGATGCTGAACGCGGTCGAGGCCGGCTATCAGGCGGCGTTGATGGCGCCGACCGAGATCCTGGCCCGCCAGCATCACAAGACCATCGCGCCGCTGGCCGAACAGGCCGGCGTGAAGCTGGCGCTGCTCACCGGGCGGGAGAAGGGCCGCGCGCGCGACCAGATCCTGGCCGGCCTGGCCGAAGGCGAGATCCCGCTGATCGTCGGCACCCACGCGCTGTTCCAGGAGGACGTCGAGTTCAAGGCGCTCGGATTCGCCGTCATCGACGAGCAGCACCGCTTCGGCGTCCATCAGCGGCTGGGGCTCGCCGCCAAGGGTGCCGAGGGCCGGCTCGGCATCGACGTGCTGGTCATGACCGCGACGCCGATCCCGCGCACGTTGATGCTGTGCGCCTACGGCGACATGGAGCAGTCGCGGCTCACCGAGAAGCCGCCCGGCCGGCAGAAGATCGACACGCGCGTGACACCACTGTCGCGCCTCGACGAGGTGGCGGCCGGCATCGGCCGGCAGATCGAGCGCGGCGCCCGCGCCTATTGGGTGTGCCCGCTGGTCGACGAATCCGAAGTCGTCGATCTCGCCGCCGCGACCGAGCGCCACGCGGACCTCGCCCGCCGCTTCGGAAAGCATAAGGTCGGCCTGGTTCACGGGAAGATGAAGGGAGCGGAAAAGGACGCGGTCATGGCGCGCTTCCAGTCTGGCGAGATCGGGGTGCTCGTCGCCACCACGGTCATCGAAGTCGGCGTCGACGTCCCGGAGGCGACGGTGATGGTGATCGAGCATGCCGAGCGCTTCGGCCTGGCGCAGCTGCACCAGCTGCGCGGCCGCGTCGGCCGCGGCGCGCAGGCCTCGACCTGCCTCCTGCTCTACGCCGAGCCGCTGACCGAGACCGCGCGTGCGCGGCTGTCGATCATGCGCGAGACCGAGGACGGGTTTCGCATCGCCGAGGAGGATCTGCGTCTGCGCGGCGCCGGCGAGCTTCTGGGCACGCGACAAAGCGGCATGCCCGAGTTCCGCCTGGCCGACCTCGCGGTGCACGGCGACCTGCTGTCGATCGCGCACGACGACGCGCAGCTGATCCTCGATCGCGATCCCGGACTGGAGTCCGAGCGGGGCGAGCGCCTGCGCACCCTCCTCTATTTGTTCGAGCGCGACGCGGCCGTCAGGTTGGTGCGCTCGGGCTGAGCGCCGGCTTGCGCTCCGGCGGCGTTGCGATGCCGCCCGACACGAGCAGCTTCAGCGCTTCCTCGGTGGTCAGGTCGAGCCGGATGATGTCGTCCTCCGGAACCAGGACCAGGAATCCCGTGGCCGCGTTGGGCGTGTTCGGCAACAGGACGTTGATCAGGCCGCCGGAGATCTCCTGCACCTTGCCCGGCGTGCGGCCGGTGATGAAGCCGACCCGCCACAGCCCCTTGCGCGGAAATTCGATCAGGACCACGTCGCGGAACGGCGTGCCGCGCTCGTGGAAGACGGTCTCGAAGATCTGCTTCACCCAGCTGTAGACCGAGCGCACGACCGGCATGCGGTTGAGGACGGCCTCGCTCAGGCTCAGGAACATCCGGCCGAGCAGCCCGGTCGTGCCCCAGCCGATGAGCGTCAGCAGCACGATGACGATGACGAGGCCGACGCCGGGGATGTTGAACGGCAGATAGGTGTTCGGATTGCCGGGCAGCACGCCGACGACGCGCGAGTCGACGAAGGTGATGACGATCCAGGCGACGTACAACGTGATCGAGATCGGCGCCGTGATCAGAATGCCGGCAAAGAAATACGCCCTGAGCCGGGCCATCAGGCTCATATGGAAGGAAGTGCCTTCCGGCTCATGGTCGTGCGGCGTCGGCGACAAGGTATCGTTCACAGGAAGGCCTCCAGGCCCTTCAGCGTCTCCGCGGGTGCCTCTTCGGGCAGGAAGTGGCCGCAGTTGGAGATCGCATGTCCGCGCAAATCGTCAGCCCATGGCCGCCAGGCGCTGAGCGGATCGTCGCTGCGCTTGGCGATGCCGCGCTCGCCCCATAGTGCCAGAACGGGACAGGCGATCTTCTTTTTCCCGAAATCCAGCGTGTCGTGCTCGAAATCGATCGTGCCGCCGGCGCGGTAATCCTCGCACGCGGCATGGATGCAGGCCGGGTCGGAGAAGCACCGCACGTATTCGGCCATCGCTTCAGGTGCGAAGCTGAAACCCGGGCGCGCCCAGCGCCGCAAGGTCTCGCGCAAGTAGTAGCCGGGGTCCTTGCCGATCATGGTCTCCGGCAGGCCGTCGGGCTGCATCAGGAACAGCCAGTGGTAACTCGCGGTGGCGAGCGCCTTGTCCATCTTCGTCCACATGGTGTGCGTCGTCACGATGTCGAGAACGGCCAGCTTGCTGACGATTTCGGGGTGATCGAGCGCCATCCGATAGGCGACCCGTCCGCCGCGGTCGTGCCCCGCGACGGCGAAGCGCCGGAACCCGAGCTCGGCCATCACCTCGACCATGTCGGCGGCCATGGCGCGCTTCGAGTAGGCGGCGTGCTCCGGGTCCGTCGCCGGCTTCGAGGAATCGCCGTAGCCGCGCAGATCCGGCGCCACGACGGTGAACCGGCGCGCCAGAGCGGGCGCCATTTCGTGCCACAGAACATGGGTTTGCGGATAGCCGTGGAGGAGGAGCAAGGGCGGCCCGTCGCCGGCGCGCCGAAAGTTGATCACCGCCCCCCGGGTTGTGATCTTATGTTGGCTGAAGCTTGCGAACATCCCGCCTTCCGCCCCTCCCCCCAAACCAGAGTGGTACATGCCGCAAGATACCCTGCTGACGACCGCCGATACAGCGCTCCCCCGCGCTATCCCGCTTCCGATGGAGAACACCGGACCGAAGCTTCTGTCCCTGGCAACGGCGGTACCGTCCATCGTCCTGCACCAGGCCGATGTCATGGCGCGGGCGACCAACCTGTTCCGCGGCCGGAAATCGGATATCGAGCGCCTGCTGCCGGCATTCACGAACGCCGGCATTGCGACCCGTTATTCCTGCGTGCCGCCGGATTGGTACGAGCGTGATCACGGCTGGGCGGAACGCAGCCAGCTCTATGTCGAGAACGCCCTCGATCTCCTGGAGCGCGCGACACGCGACTGCCTGGCGCGCGCCGGCCTCGCCGCCGGCGACGTCGATGCGATCGTCACCGTATCCACCACCGGCATCGCGACCCCGAGCCTGGACGCGCAGCTGATGGAGCGGCTGGCGTTCCGCCGCGACATCGTCCGGCTGCCGATCTTCGGCCTCGGTTGCGCCGGCGGCGTGCTCGGCCTCGCGCGCGCCGCCAGCCTGGCGCGGGTCATGCCGGGGGCTCGCGTCCTGTTTCTGGTCGTCGAGCTCTGCGCCTTGACCTTTCGCAAAGGCGATCTGTCGAAGAGCAACATCATCGCCGCGGCGCTGTTCGGCGACGGCGCCGCCGCCGCGCTGGTCGGACCGGAGGCCAGCGCCGGAACAGCCGCAGGAGAGATGCCGACAATCGGCGCCGCCGGCGAATACACCTGGCCGGATTCCCTCGACGTGATGGGATGGCGCGTCGAGGACGATGGCCTGGGCGTGCTGTTCTCGCGCGACATCCCGACACTCGTCCGCACGCAGTACCGGCCGGCACTGGACCGCTTCCTCGCCGCCCACGGTCTCACGGTGGGCGATTTCGACGGCTTCGTATGTCATCCCGGCGGCACGAAGGTCGTCGCGGCCTTGGAGGAGGCATTCTCGATCCCGCCGGGATCGCTGGATGCCGCGCGCGCGGTTCTGTCCGAGTACGGCAACATGTCGGCGGCAACGGTCCTGTTCGTCCTCGAGCGCATGCTGCGCGCCGGCCGAGGCCGCGACCGCCAGGCGCGCCGGCTGCTGATGTCGGCGCTCGGGCCCGGCTTCACCGCCGCCTTCCTCACCCTCCACCAGGCATGATCTTCGACAGCGAGATCACGCTCGCCCAGATCATCCTGGCGGCCGTCCTGTTCGAACGGCTGGCCGAGCTGTGGATCGCCAAGCGCAACACGGCGCGTCTGCTGGCCGACGGTGCGGTCGAGCACGGCATCGAGCACTATCCGTACCTGGTCCTGCTCCACGGCGGGTGGCTGGCCGCACTGGTCTATTTCACGCCACCGGGAACGCCGGTGAACTATGTCTGGCTCGCGGTGTATCTGCTGCTGCAGATCGGGCGGGTGTGGATCATGACGTCGCTGGGCCGGCTCTGGACGACCCGGATCATCACCCCGGCCGATCAACCGCTGGTCACCCGCGGCCCATACCGCTATCTCCGCCACCCGAACTATGTCCTGGTCGCCGGCGAGATCGCGGTGCTGCCCCTCGTCTTCGGCCATTGGCAGATCGCGGCGATCTTTTCGCTGCTGAACGGCCTGGTGCTGCGCGAGCGCATCCACACGGAAAACGAAGCGCTGGCCCGGCGGCGGAGCGTCGACTAGTCTCTTCCCTCGATGATCAACAAGATCGTGTCCTCGCTCCCGGCCGCGGTTGCCGGGATCCGCGACGGCGCCGTGGTGCTGGTCGGCGGCTTCGGTGCGTCCGGAATTCCGCTCGAGCTGATCGACGCGCTGATCGAGCAGGGCGCCAAGGACCTGACCGTCGTCACCAACAACGCCGGTGCCGGCCGCACCGACGTGGCCAAGCTTCTGGCGACCGGTCGGGTGCGCAAGATCGTCTGCTCGTATCCGCGTTCGGCGGGCTCGGTGGTGTTCGAGGAGCTGTGGGGTGCCGGGAAGATCGAACTCGAGCTCGTCCCGCAAGGCACGCTGTCGGAGCGCATGCGCGCCGCCGGGGCGGGGATCGGCGGGTTCTACACGCCGACGGCGGTGGGCACCAAGCTCGCCGACGGCAAGGAGACCCGGACCCTCGACGGCCGCGACTACGTGCTGGAAAAGCCGCTCAAAGGCGACGTCGCCCTGATCAAGGCGGAGCTGGCCGACCGTTGGGGCAACCTCACCTATCGCCTCGCGGCGCGCAATTTCAGCCCGACCATGGCGATGGCGGCCGAGCTCACGGTCGTCCAGGCGCGGCGTATTGTCGAACTTGGGGCGATTCCACCGGAGCAAGTCGTGACACCCGGCATCTTCGTCGACCGCGTGGTCGAGATCGCCCATCCCCAACCGCCAGGACAGGCTTGAGACATGCCCGCCAAACCGCTGTCGCGTGACGAGATTGCCCGCCGCGTCGGGCGCGATATCCCCGACGGCGCCTACGTGAATCTCGGCATCGGCCTGCCGACGCTCGCGGCCAACTACGTGCCGCGCGACCGCGAGGTGGTCTATCACAGCGAGAACGGCATTCTCGGCGTCGGGCCGGCCCCGAAGCCGGGCGAGGAAGATTTCGATCTCATCAACGCCGGCAAGCAGCCGATCACGCTCCTGCCGGGCGCCTCTATCTTCCATCACACCGACGCGTTCGCGATGATCCGCGGCGGCCACATAGATCTGGCGCTGCTGGGTGCCATGCAGGTGGCTGCCAACGGCGACCTCGCCAACTGGGCGACCGGCGACGAGAAATTTCCGCCGGCGGTCGGCGGTGCGATGGATCTCGGCGCCGGCGCCGCCAGCGTGTGGGTGCTGATGGAGCACACGACCAAGGACGGTGCGCCGAAGATCCTCGAGCGCTGCACCTATCCGCTCACCGCCGCCGGCGTCGTCGACCGCATCTACACCAATCTTGCCGTTATCGACGTGACCGACGAGGGATTGGTCGTCCGCGAGATGGTCGAGGGCCTCGATTTCGCGGAGCTGCAAAAGAAGACGGGCGCCAAGCTGCGCCTGGCCAATGACTGGCGAACGCTGGCGAGTTAGGCCGGCCGGGGCGCCCCAGAATCGCGCGCAAGAGTGCAATGGTTTCGCAAGCAGTTGAGCGGGCGGGCTTTTCAGACCCGAAACTATTGCGCCCGCATCTGCAACAGTTGCCAGCATCTGCAAATCTCCCGCTCCTGACGCGGACGGCGCGCGAAGCATGACGCCGCCTGTCATGACCGGCGGGCGCCGGCGAGCGAGGCCGGCGGGGCCCCGCTGAATCGCGCGCAAGAGTGCAATAGTTTCGCAAGCAGTTGAGCATACTCGCGCTTTTGCCGCCGAACCTTTGCACCAGGGAATGCAACAGTTCGCCGCATCTGCAAGTCTCCCGCTCTTCACGCACCGTCCGCAAAGCATGACAACGGAACAACGACCGAGAGGCGGGTCCGGTTGCGCCCAACCACGGAGGGTGACGGCGTGGGTCGGTCAACAATCGCCGCATCCTATCCGGTCGTCGTTCCCGTACCGGTGTTTGCGAAGCAAAGCACCTGAGCTGGAATCCGGAATTTCAACGATTTCCTACTCTGACCCCGATTTACCCTCAGAGGGCGGCACAGATGCGCAACGGGCGCAGGTAGAGAGTGATCTGCGAGAGATATTTGGTACGCCGCGTGGAGCACAAATGCTCACTCGCCTCGAAGCGAGAGCGAGCGACTTCATGATCGACTTACGAGTCTCGAATATCGATCGCCTATGTAGGGGGAGAATGTATGAGGCGAATAGTTGTAGTTCTCTTACTTTGGTCTAGCGGGCATACGTGTTTGGCCGGTGTATTGCCGTATGTATGCGAGACCTATGTCGGCTCCGAATCGCACCTTCCAAATTACGTGAAGGAAATACAGACCCTTGCACCTAACGCAGCGGTAAAGACCTGCACCACTTCCGGAGACTCTGGCACGACGTATTCCGTCCTGCGCAAGGTTGAGAGTATGCCGGGAGTTTGTGACTACGCGGAGGGACAGGTATTTCGGGATGTCTCACATTGGACATTGACGCCGCCTCCAGGAAAGTACAATGGGCCCCCGGTGCATTTAATGCTCGTCCACGACAGCGGGTGTCCGTCGCCTGAAGACCCCCGTTACGTTCGGGTGGTCAACGTTTCCGAGGACATATTTCTGAACTTTGAACGATTTTGGAAACGAGTGGCATCATCGCAGACTGCGTTTGATGCCTCTCTCCGACAAATACCCGCCAGAACAAAGCAAACAGACTTCTTTAGAAAACTCGAGACCGCCATCAGCGGCACGGACGATCAGTCTGGAGTTAAGATTGAATCGCTAGCTTTCTTCGAAGCTTTAGGCAAGGAACCCGCACATTACGAATCCAGAATTGCAACGCGAGATCACCGTTGGAAGCTAGACCTCGACCTTGTTGGAAATGAGTTTCAGATTACAAATCTCTACGGTTTAATAGAGTAACTAGCATTTAGTCGCTCAACGAAACGTGCGGACGACAGGCGCGCGAAATAGAACTTCAACAGCCTGTGATCGCTGCTCCGGGCAGGTCGACACATTTGCGGCTCGACGAGGCTTGAGCCGCCCGCTCTGCCCGGGGTTCCGAACACATTTTGTACACCGAACCGTCGAAGCCACTTGGCAGCGCATCGGTCAGATCCTTGGCGTCTTCACTTCAACCGAATGCGCCAACTATCTCAGAAACTCAGGCTATGCTTCCACCTAACCCAATCACGCTCTAGGAGGTTGGGGCGCCTCAGAACTGGCAGTCAGAGGCCGATGGCACGGCGCGCATCGGCGATAGTGATCATGAGAGTCATGGTGTCGGCCGGTGAACTGTACAACCCGAAGCTCTCATAGAAGGCTTTCGCCTCGTCCGACTTCGCGTGAACGAGAATGGCGCGGATTCCAGCCAGCTCGGCGGCCTGAAGGGTTCGCAGAATTGCATCGCGCAGCAAGGCACGACCGAGCCCCTTGCTTTGCCAAGTCCGGTCGATGGCAAGGCGGCCGATCACCATGACCGGTATCGGCTCGGGCATGTTGCGACGGATTTTGCCCGTCGCCTGAGCGTGTGTGATTGCGCCATTGGCAAGACAGTAATAGCCAACGACGGTCTGACCCACGCTCACGATGTAAGTCCTCGACGCGCCGCTCTCCTGATTTCTGAGCGCTCGTTGCCGCAACCAATCGTTCAGTTCTGCCGTCCCGCAGTCGAACGCCGATAGATCGTGGGACGGAGTGAGAGGCTGCGGCGCGCTTGGGCTGTTGGGCGGACTTGCAGTCACCTGTCCCACGGTGCCGGCGACTGCAACAATTTGCGGAGCCGAGGATTGTCGGCCGGCGGCCGGTCCAGCAGATTGATGAAGCGTCGATACGCCGCTTCATCAAGCGCGAAGAGTCGCCGGTCCAGCAACACGGCCTCTGCCTCCCGACACGCCGTGTCCAGGATGAACTCCGAGCGGCTTTTGCCGAGTGCCTGTGCCGCCCGATCGATGACGTCGCGCTGCTCCGGTCTAACCCGAATGTTCACGGTGTCGTTGCGAAGGCGGCCCAAGGTCGTGCGAGGCATGTTCTTTCCATCAACGTTCAGCTGGAGGGATGTCCCCTCAAGAGAGTGAGGCATTGTATATACAACGTCAATACATCTCTGAAAAGAGAGCATCAACATTTAGCGGCACGGCAGGCTCAACACCGCTAGCCCTTGACATCCGACTCGGCCAAGCATAGCATTCATGCTTCGTTCCTGCGAGGTTCAAATGTCGAATGTCAAGAGACCCGGTGAGGTCGCCTATCGGTCCGGCGAGTACGAAATCATCGGGCCGAGGGGCGGGCACACTGGAAAAGAGCGCACGGTGGTCAAGGGCGAGCGCCTTCCACCGACGCCCGGTCCTGGTCAAGGGTACAAAATCAGTCGCCCCGCGCACAATAACAGCGGCCGGGCACCTCGGCGCTAACCACCTACCGTGTCGGCCTCCGAACGCCGGCCAGGGGCGATACCCCTCCTGCCGACCAAGCAAGACCGCGATCGCCCGCTAACATTCCGGTGGGCCGCTCGTGATCGAGATTGGAGTGACGCACTTGGCCTCCCTGCCGCTCGTCGCCGAAATCTCGCAGCTGCGCGGTCCGCCGTCCTCCTCAGCGCGATTAAGGCCGCCGCTGCCGGTGCAAAATACATCTCTTATAGCCGCAACCATAATTTCTACGACGACGCGCATCGCCGCTATCAAGGGCCGACATTTACGCACGCGAACATCACGGGCGCAGTCGATCAGCTTGCGGGTGCTGGCCTCCTCGAGAGCCAAGTCTCTAAACGGGGCGAATTGGGTAGACAGTCGCGATTTCGGGCAACAGCGAAGCTGATCGATATCGCCCCCGACGTACCAGCCGTGTGCATGCCTCATGAACTCATTCGCCTGAAAGACACCAGTGGGCGACTCATCGACTATCTGGACACCGAAGAAACATGTCGAATGCGCCGCGAAATTGCGGCAATCAATGAAGCCCTCGCGGACATCACCGTGGAACTACTCCATGGAGGAGCGGTGCGCCAAGGTCCAGTCATCAGGCTGGAAGACGCGATTCTCTATCCGGAAATGATGTCGCTCTGGCGCGTATTCGGTCGGGGCACATTTGCTCGGCATGGCCGAATGTACGGCGGGTGGTGGCAGAACGTTCCTAAGGATGCCCGGCAGTCTCTCAGAATCGAAGGAGAGGCTGTCAGCGAGCCCGACTATCGGGCGCATCATTGCCGAATCTGCTACGTGCTAGCGGGCCTGCCAGAGCCGAACGGAGACCCTCACCTGATATCCGGGTGGGATACCCCGGCAGGTCGGGAACTCTGCAAATCGGCGTTTAACATACTGATCAATGCAGTGACCCCCCAGAAAGCACTGGCTGCACTCGCGAAAAAGATTGAAGGGTGCAAGTACGTACGCGCGGCATCCCGGGAAATGGCCACTGCCGCTATCGACGCCGTACGACAGCGCCACGAGCCGATTGCGAGCTTCTTCGCCAACGATAGCGCGATGACGCTGATGCGCTTCGATTCGGAAATCGCGGTGCAGGTGGTCCGGAAGCTTCTCAGGCGCGGTATTGTCGCCTTGCCAATTCACGATAGCTTCATCGTCCAGCAGCGCCATGGGGGCGAATTGCGGGCTGCAATGGACGACGCGTGGGCCACCTTCCGTTCCGGGCAAATCGCAACTGCTCATCAAGGATATAACGGGAAAGCATCTTACAGATGGGTGCCCTCTCTCGCGCCCACCTGTCCTCCCGGCCGTCCCCCGTACACTGTCCCGGGTCGGGCTGCCTGGCGGCCCGTCTCAGCCTCGATTTTTCAACGGCGCAGTTCGCGAAAAAAATTTGTTACACCGGCGTCAGCAGCGGCTTGCCGTCGAGATGCGCCTTGAGGTTGGCGATCGCGAGATTGCCCATGTCGATGCGGGTCTCGGTCGTGGCGCTGCCGAGATGCGGCGCCAGCACCACGTTGTCGAGGGCCGCCAGCTCGGCCGGCCGGCATGGCTCCTTCTCGAAGACATCCAGCGCCGCACCGCCGAGCGCCTTCTCCTGCAGCACCTTCACCAGGGCCGCCTCGTCGACCACCGAGCCGCGGGCGACGTTGATCAGGATCCCCTTCGGTCCCAGGGCGCGCAGGACTTTCTCATTCACCAGGTGCCGGGTCGCGGGACCACCGGGGCAGATCACGACCAGATAGTCGACATTCGCCGCCATCTCGGCGAGGTCGGAGAAGTAGCGGAACGGCACGTCGTCCTGTTTGTGGCGGCCGTAATAGGCGATCTCCATGTCGAAGGCCGACGCGCGCTTGGCGATCGCCTTGCCGATCTTGCCGAGGCCGAGGATGCCCAGCCGCTTGCGCGCCACGCGGCGGCCGAGCGGCATGATGCCCTTGTCGACCCACGTTCCCCGCCGCACCCACTGATCGCCGCCCGCCAGGCCGCGCGCCGCCGAGATCATGAGCCCGATGGCAAGGTCGGCGACGCAGTCGTTCAGCACGTTGGGCGTGTTGGTGACCTTGATGCCCTTCGATTTGGCATACGGCACGTCGATCGAGTCCACCCCGACGCCGACACAGGCGATGATCTCGAGCTTCGGCAGCGCGTCGATCATCGCCTTGTCGAGGCCCGACGTCCCGGTCGCCTGCGCGAAGCGCACCTTGTCGGCGAGCGATTTCAGGAATGCCGGCCGCTCGGCGGGCGGCGGCAGATAGTGAACCGTGAAGGTGCTCTCCAATTCCGCGAAATGCGGCGGCAGGAACATCGACTTGCTGACGGAGATGAGATCTGGCTTCACGGTCCACCTCAGCTTTTGAATGTCTTGGCGAGACCGTCGGCCCCGCGCGTCAGCACGCCCACGTCGGAGCCGACGGCCACGAAGGTATAGCCCCAGGCTATATAGCGCCGGGCCTCGTCTTCGTTCGGGGTCAGGATGCCGGCGGGCTTGCCGACCGCCTTCAGCCGCTTGACGGCCTCCTCGATCGCCTTCTGCACCGTCGGATGCTGCATGTCGCCGATATGGCCGAGCGAGGCCGCGAGATCGGACGGGCCGATGAACACGCCGTCGATGCCGTCGACCTTGGCAATCGCCTCGATCTGGTCGAGCGCCTGGCGGGTCTCGACCTGGACCAGCAGGCAAATCTCCTCATTGGCCTTTTTCAGGTAGTCCTTCACCCGCCCATAACGGCTGGCGCGCGAGCTGCCGGCGGTGCCGCGAATACCGGACGGCGGATAACGCGTGGCCGCGACGGCGCGCCGCGCCTCCTCCGGGTTCTGCACAAACGGCACCAGAAGGCTCTGCGCGCCGATATCGAGGATGCGCTTGAACAGCACCGCATCGTTCCACGCCGCCCGCACGATGGGTGTGGCCGTGCCGCGCTGCACCGCCTGAAGCTGCGACAGCAGATCCGGGATTTCGTTCGGCGAATGCTCGGTGTCGAGGAGGATCCAGTCGAAGCCGCTGTCCGAAACGATCTCCGCCGCCTGGTTGCTGGCGAGGCTGCTCCACAGGCCGATCTGGAGCCGACCTTGGGCCAGAGCGTGCTTGAAGGCGTTACGGTTGAGTTCCATCGGGGCTCCTCGTGTCCGCGGACAAGGCTAGAGCGATCGCGGCATGTTTGGCTCTCTCGTCATGCGGCGGAAGCCGGCATCCAGGGCCCCCGGCGCGCTGTGTGACTCCTGGGCCCCGGCTTTCGCCGGGGCGACGAGCTAGTTCACTTAAACGCATCGTGTGCTACGCGGCAAGCCGTGTCGCCACTTCGGCGGCAATCGCCGGCGACGCGGTCAACCCCGGCGATTCGATGCCGAAGAGGTTGACCAGGCCGGGAACCCCGTGCGCCTCCGGCCCCTGGATCACGAAATCGGTCCCGACGGCGCCGGACGGTCCGATCTTCGGCCGCACGCCAGCATAGCCCGGGACGAGCGCGCCGTCCGGCAGCTCGGGCCAGTATTTGCGGATCTCGGCGTAAAACCCCTGACAACGCCGGGGGTCGACGTCGTAGTTGATCTGGTCGATCCATTCGACATCCGGCCCGAACCGCGCCTGCCCGCCGAGGTCGAGCGTGATATGCACGCCGAGACCGGCCTTTTCGGGGACCGGATAGACGAGCCGGCCGAACGGCGCCTTGCCCAGCAACTGGAAATAGTTGCCCTTGGCGTAATAGGTCGGCGGCACGAAGTCCGGCTTCAGGCCCGCAAGATGGCGGGCCAATTCCTGGGCATGCAACCCGGCCGAGTTGACGACGCTCCGGCAGCTGAGCCGCATCGGCTCGGCGTCGGGCTCCACGGTCGAGCCAACCTCGAGCTCGATCCCGTCCTCCCCGACCCTGCCGCTGCGCACCGCGCTGTTGAACGCGATCACCGCCCCCCTGGCTTCGGCGTCGCCCTGATAGGCGAGCATCAGACTGTGGCTGTCGATGATTCCCGTCGACGGCGACAGCAGGGCCGCGTGACAGCGCAGGTTGGGCTCCATGGTCCGCGCCACGTTCCCGCCGATCGGCTGCAGGTCGCTGACGCCGTTCGCCTGGGCCTGGTCGTGGATCTTTTTCAGGTAGGGCAGCTGGTCTTCGCTGGTCGCCACGATGAGCTTGCCGCACCGCTTGTGCTCGATGCCCCGTTCCGCCGCGAAGCGGTAAAGGAAGTCCCGTCCGGCGACGCAGAGCTTCGCCTTCAGCGTCCCGGTCGGATAGTAAATCCCGGCGTGAATCACCTCGCTGTTGCGCGAGCTGGTCTCGGTGCCGATCGCGTCGGCGGCCTCCAGCACGATGACCTCGCGGCCGGCCAGCGCCAAGGCCCGGGCCACCGCCAGCCCGACCACGCCGGCCCCGATCACCGCACAATCCACCGTTTCGGTCATTCGTGAAAACGCCTATGCCGCAAGCACTTGGGCCACCTCTGTGACCCTAAACGATTTTGTTCCCAGAGGGGGGCCGCCAAGGTAAAACAGGGGGGTGCGGGATGCGAAGCAAAAAGCGCGGTGGCGGCGAGCCACCCTCGTTGGCACGGTGGCGGCGATGCTCGTGGCCGGCGGTTGCGCGAACGACGTGGGGCCACATCCCGAGTTGCCACGGCTGGGCATAAGCGCGGCGTTCACGTCGCACAACCTGTGCGGCCTGGGGGTGTCGCCGGAGATCCGCCTCATCAAGCCGCCCTCGGCCGCCGCGACCTATCAGATGAAGATGACGCTGGTGAGCGCTCTATCCGCTCCGTCGTGGGAATTCACCCTGCCGGCTCCCACCGAGACACGCGAGCGCGGCATAGTGTATCCGGAAGGCGCAATTCCGGACTTCCCGGCTCCCTGCGTGCCGGAAACCGAAGTGCCGCAATATTTCTATTATCGCCTCGAGCTCATGGCGCGGGCGAACGACGGTCGACCGATCGCCTATGGCTGGTCCTTCGCCGTGGCGTATTCGCTGACGCGCCAGCTGGGCCTCGAGCGGGTCCAGACGGTGGTCCGCCAGCGCGAGCGCGCGGCCGCGGCGGCGCGCGGACAGACGCTGCCGGACGATCAGGCCACCACCACACCGGCCCCGCGGCGTGGACCCGCGGGGATGCTGGCGGCCCCGGTCGAGCAGTCTCCGACCGCGGCCCAAGAGCGGCCCGCGGGTCAGGCGCCGGATGCGTCCGCCTCGGCTTCCGGTGCGTCGACACAAGCGCCCTCGGGCGCGGCCGCGCCTTCTGCGTCGCAATCTTCCGCATCGCAGCGCACCGCCGCGTCGCCAGCGCCGCCGTCCGTTCCGCCGGGCCCGCGCATCGTGCCGTATCAGCCTTACCCGTCTGAAACCTCCGCCTATTTCTTTATCTATTAGCCATGGCCCGCCGCACGACCCCCCGTCCTCCGAAGGAAGCGCTGGCGATCTCGCGCGCGCTGCGCAAGCGGTTCATTTCGCCCGAGGCCGAGGCGACCGCGAAGCGGCTGCTGGAGGAGCAGGCGGAAGAATCGGGCGACAAGCCGTTCACGGATTCCGAGCGGCGCCGGGCGGCCGAGATTCTCGCTCACATTCGAAAAAAATATCCGCCGCGCCATTAAGTCGCCGTGGCCACCGCTGCTCCAGTCGTCGTCGTGGGTGCAGGCCCGGTTGGCCTGGTGACCGCGCTCATCCTCGCCCGGGCGGACGTCCCGGTGACCGTGCTGGAAGCCGAGAGCGACCTGACCCGCGACTTGCGCGCAGGGTCCTACCATCCGCCGACCCTCGAGATGCTCGCCGAGCTCGGCGTCGTGGAGGCGATGCACGCAACCGGCATCATTGCCCGCCACTGGCAGGTCCGCGAGCGCGGCGGCCGGGTCATCGCCGACTTCGACCTCGGACTGATCGCCAGCGAAACGCCGTTCCCGTACCGTCTGCATTTCGAGCAGTTCAAGCTGACGCCGCTGTTGCTGACCCAGCTCCAGTCCATTCCCGGGGCGCGCGTGCGGTTCGGGGTTCGTGTCGAATCGGTGTCGGAGGATGACAGCGGCGTCACCGTCCATGCGACGTCCGAAGGCGGCGAAGAGACGTTCCGCGCCGCCTGGGTGGTCGGCGCCGACGGCGGGCGGAGCACGGTGCGCAAGGCCGCCAGCATTCCGTTCGAGGGCTTCACCTGGCCGGAGCGGTTTCTGGTCGCCAGCACGACCTACGATTTCGAGCCGGCCGGGTTTCGCTACGCGTCCTACGTCGCCGATCCGGAGCTATGGGCGGCCGTTTTCAAGGTGCCCCACGAGGGCCCGCCCGGCCTGTGGCGCATCGCCTATCCGACCGATCCGAACGTTCCCGAGGAGCAGGTGCTGGCGGACGACGCGATCGAGGACAACCTGCAGAAGCTCCACCCCATCCCGGGCCGCTGGCCGCTTCAATATCGAAGCACCTATCGGGTGCATCAGCGCGTCGCCGAGACCTTCCGCAAAGGACGCATCCTGCTTGCCGGCGACGCCGCCCACATCAACAACCCGTTGGGCGGGTTCGGCCTCAATGGCGGCATTCACGATGCGGTGAGTCTCGGCCACAAGCTGGCGCAGGTCTGCCGGGCGGACGCCGATCCGTTGGTCCTCAATCTGTACGACCGGCAGCGCCGGCCGACCAATGTCGAATTCGTTCAGGCCATGAGCATCCAGAACAAGCGGATGATCGAGGAACGCGACCCGGCCGTGCGGGCGCGCCGGCGGGCCGAGCTGGCGGAGACCGCGGCCGATCCGGTCAAGGCCAAGGCCTTCCTGATGAACAGCTCGATGATTACATCAGTGCGGAACGCGGCGTCGATCCTTTAGCCGCCGGACCAGCCGGCCGCGGCGGTCCTTACTTTCCGCAAGATCGCTAGATTCCCGCAAGATTTCACGGAGACCTCATGTGCTCACGGTCGCGCTTCTGATCTGCTCGAACGTCTTCATGACGTTCGCCTGGTACGGTCACCTCAAATACACGAGCGTGCCGCTGTGGCAGGTGGTTCTTGCCAGCTGGGGGATCGCGTTCTTCGAATACTGCTTCCAGGTGCCGGCCAACCGCTACGGCTATCAGGAATTCAGCGCCGTGCAGCTGAAGACGATCCAGGAAATCATCACCTTGTTGGTGTTCGCCGGCTTTGCCACCGTGTATCTCGGGGCCAGCCTCAAATGGAACCACCTCGTGAGCTTCGGCCTGCTCGTCGCGGCGGCTTACTTCATGTTCAGGGATTAGGACGCTGATCTGTCATTGCGAGGAGCGAAGCGACGAAGCAATCCAGCGGACAGCGGGCTTGGATCGGACGGCCTGGATTGCTTCGCTTCGCTCGCAATGACGCCTGTCTAGCGCCGCCGAAGCTATCGGCAGCGGAGCGTCCACACGAGATAGACCTTGGAGCCGTCTTCGCGGGTCTCCTGGCGCCGGATCTCGTAGCCGCGCGGGCAGGCTTGGTCGGCCGAATTCGGGTCCAGATAAGGCAGGCCGACCAGGCGCGTGCCGTCGCGATAGGGCTGCTCGATCCGCGGTTGATCGGCGAAGGTCGGGGTCGCGGGAAGCGGCCCGTAGCGGTCCTCGGTGAGAGCGCCGCTGGCGGCGAACGCGGCCAAGGCCAAGGGCACGGGTGCAAACATAGTCTTAACCTTTCCCTATCAGAGTCGAGACGATAGCCTGGGGATCGCGTCACAATCAATATTCGTGCCCGGCCACAGATGCGGTAAGCTGGAGGTCCGATGCCTGCCCAACCCGACAAGGCCATGATGATCCTCGCCAACGCCGTTGCCGAGGTGGTTGGCGCCAATAGCCGGGCTTTTCAACAAATCCTCGTGGCCGCCGGCAGCGACGAACGCCGCGACTTCATCCAGGCGCGGAGCACCTTCGACGGATTGCCGGGATCGCAGCGGCGCGCGGTCAAGGGAAAGGCCGAAAGCACCGCAACCGCCATGCGTCAGCAGGCCGTGCTCCGCCGGGTGCTGCGCAACCTGCCGAGCTGGCGCCCCGACAACGTCGAATGGGTGTGGCCGCGGGTCGGGCCGGATACGGCCGCCAACCGCAAATAAGCCGATAAAAAAAGGGGCTCTACGGCCCCTTTTTCACGTCAAATGTTCGATCAACCGAGGGCGGCGGCGTCACGCCGTGGTGTCGGTCGTGCGGCCGCGGCCGGAGTCCGCGGACGGAGGCGGCGATTGAGTCGCCGGTGGCTGCGGAGGTGCCGCGTCCGGCTGCTGGGGCGACGGGAAGCTCGGTGTGGGGGGCGGCGAAGCGCCGACGCCGGCGGTTTCCATGGGATTCTCCCGAACAGTGGTTGCGACGAAATGTTATCGTGCCCACCGTACAGGGGCCGGTTTAAGGCTTCACTAAGCATGGAAACTTTGCGTCTTATGTTTTTGTAAAATCCAGACTTTTTGCGGTTAAGGGAGGGCGTGATGCTGAAGGGGAAAGCGGCGGTTGTCACCGGCTCGACGAGCGGGATTGGCCTTGGGATCGCGCGCGCCCTGGCCAAGGAAGGCGCCGACCTCCTGTTGAACGGCTTCGCCGATGAGGCCGAGATCAATCGGCTCAAGGCCAGCCTCGCCGGGGAATTCGGCGTGAAGGTGTTTTACTCGCCGGCCGACATGTCGAAGCCGAACGACATCGCGCTGATGATCCAATACGCGACGACCGCCCTCGGCCGGGTGGACATCCTGGTCAACAACGCCGGCATCCAGCACACCGCCCCGATCGAGAGCTTCCCGCCGGAGAAATGGGACGCGATCATCGCCATCAACCTGTCGGCGGCGTTTCACGCCATCCGCGCCGCCATGCCGCAGCTGAAGGCGCGCAATTGGGGCCGCATCATCAACATCGCGTCGGCCCACGGCCTCGTCGCCTCCGAGCACAAGGTCGCCTATGTCGCGGCCAAGCACGGCATCGTCGGGCTGACCAAGGTGGTGGCGCTCGAGACGGCGACCACCGGCATCACCTGCAACGCGATCTGCCCGGGCTGGGTGCTGACGCCGCTGGTGCAGAAGCAGGTCGACGACTGGGCGAAGCGGGACAATATCTCGAACGAGGACGCCAAGATCCGGCTGCTGTCGGAAAAGCAGCCGTCGCGGCAGTTCGTGACCCCGGAACAGATCGGCGGGTTGGCCACGTTCCTGTGCTCCGACGCCGCGGCCCAGATCCGCGGTGCCGCCTACACCATCGACGGGGGCTGGACCGCGCAATAGCGGATCGACGCCAACAGATGAGTCCCGATCCTTTTTCCCTCGTCACCCCGGACGAGCGAAGCGAGATCCGGGGTCCATCTCGCCCGTGGCAGCATGGACCCCGGCTCACGCGGCTGCGCCGCTTGGCCGGGGTGACGACTGAGGATGTTCTGCACTGGTATCATCTGTCAGAGTCGCGCCAATAGCGCGTCTTCAGAACACCGGCGGCTTGCGTTCGGCAGTCTTTGCCTCCAGCTTGAGAGCCCCATGAACGTCCTGATTCTCGGTGCGGGCAGCGTCGGGATGACGATCGCCCAGATGCTCCAGGGCAGCGGCGACTACGACGTGGCGGTCGGCGATCACGACGCCCAGACCCTGGCGCGGCTTCCGGCGGCGCTGCCGAAGGTTCAGATCGACGCGGCGGACGAGGCGGCCGTGGGCCAGGCCCTCGCCGGCCGCCAGGTGGTCATCAACGCGCTGCCGTTCTCGTTCGTCCCGCCGGTCGCCAACGCCGCCAAGGCCGCGGGCGTGCATTATTTCGATCTCACCGAGGACGTCGCCTGCACTCGCCACGTGAAAGCGCTGGCGGCCGAGGCGAACACCGCCTTCGTCCCGCAATCCGGGCTGGCGCCCGGCTTCATCGCGATCGCGGCGCACGACCTGGCGCAGCGTTTCGAGCGCGCGACCGACCTGCATATGCGCGTCGGCGCCCTCCCCGTCTTTCCGACCAACGCGCTGAAATACAATCTCACCTGGTGCACGGAAAGCCTGATCAACGAGTACTGCAATCCGTGCGAGGTGATCCTCGACGGGATCCGGCGCGAGGTCCTGCCGCTGGAAGGCCACGAGATGTTCTCGCTCGACGGCACCACCTATGAGGCCTTCAACACCTCGGGCGGCCTGGGCACGTTGTGCGAGACCCTCGACGGCGCGATCGCGAATGTCGATTACAAAACCGTCCGCTATCCCGGCCACCGCGACATCATCAAGCTCCTGATCCATGACCTCGGGCTCGGACGGCGGCGCGAGCTGCTGAAAGAGGTCTTCGAGGCGGCGGTGCCGGTCACGGTGCAGGACGTGGTGCTGATCTTCGTGACCGCGACCGGGCTGCGCGAGGGCCGGCTGACCCAGGAATCGCTGGCCAAGAAGATCTACAGCCAGGACGTTGGCGGTGTGCGGCGCAGCGCGATCCAGGTCACCACCGCGGCCGGCCTGTGCGCGATGGTCGATTTGCTGCGCGCCGGCGTGCTGCCGCAGCGCGGGTTCGTCCGCCAGGAGAGCGTGGCGCTCTCGACGTTCCTCGATAACCGCTTCGGCAAGTACTACGCGTAAAGCGTTTTCCGACCGGGCGGGACAAATTTCCATCTCGTCATGCCCGCGGAAGCGGGCATCCAGAAAATTCAACCACGGAGGCACGGAGATTACGGAGAGTGCGTCTCCTCTCCGCGATCTCCGTGCCTCCGTGGTGAAAAAGATTCTGGATTCCCGCGTGCGCGGGAGCGACGCGGAATGGATGGCCGGGTCTCGGCAGGGGCTTGCGCCCCTGTTCGCCCGGCCATGACGGAGACGTGAAGGCGTACCGCCTTCACCGTTTTTGCAATTACTGCGAATTCCCGCGCAACGACGCCGGCTGTCCTGGGAGCTTCAGCGATCCGACGCGCTTCAGCCTGTCGCCCCCGACCTCGAGAATCGTCATGTCGCGATCCATGTAGTTGCCGACATAGAGGTACTTCCCGTCCGGGCTGAACGCAGCACCCTCCGCAAGGTTGCCGACCTGCGCAGTCGCCACGCGATGCACCCGGTTGTGCCCCTCGATCTTCAACAGCGCGATGTAGGACTTTCCGTGCGGGAACGGCGCATCCTTGGCGGCGTTGCTGCCGTTCAGGATCACCGACGCGACATAGGTGCCGGCCGGGCTCACCGCCAGCCCTTCCGGCCCGTCGCCGACCACCACGTGGTCGACGACGCGCGGCATCGGCTTGGCGTCGAGATCGATGACCGCGACCGTATCCATATTGCCGTCCGACGCCCCGTTGTTCCCGTTGTTGTTGGCGAAAGCGAGCTTGCCGTCGGCCGAGATCTTCACGTTGTACGGCCACAGCCCGGTGTTCATGTCGTATTTGGTGTAGGTCACCTTCTGGCCGTCGATGTCGAGCACCCCGACCTTGTGCGCGGCGAACTTCGAGACCAGGCCGCGCTTCCCGTCGGGGGTGATCGCGACGGACGAGACGTTGTCGGCCGGCGTGCCGACACTCACCGTATCGACGACCTTCACGTCCTTGCCCTTGATCGACAGCACGCTCACCGTGCCGTCGGCGCGGTTGGCGACCAGCGCCAGGTCGCCGGCCTTGCTGATGGCGAGACCCGACGGCTGTTTGCCCAGCTCGACGGTCGCGATCTGTTTCGCGGGCGACGCCTTCAGGTCGATGACGAACAGCTTGTTATCGGGCTGGGGCTTCCAATTTCCGCCGTCCTGCACCAGCTCGATCGAGTTCGCCACCAGCGCCAGGCTGTGATCGGGCGTGATGCCGAGGTTGGTCGGCGGACCGATCACCGTATTCATCATCGGGATGCTGGCGACGATGCGCGGCTTGGTGCGGTTGCCGATGTCGATGATCGACACCGTGTCCTTGCCCGGCGGCATGAAGACCGGCTTGCCGGCCTGATCCCAGGTCTGTTTCTCATCGTTGGCGGTAATCAGGAGCTGCGCCCGGGCAGTGCCGCCCAGGGTGCCGAGCACGGCCGCGAGGGCCGCGATTTTGAACCACGTCGCCATATTGTCCTCTCCTTGGGTTCTATTTCTTGACCAGCGGGCAGACCGGGTCGGGCGGCGGAAACGCCTGATCGCCCGGGATGGTCGCCAGGACCTTGTAGTAGTCCCAGGCAAATTTGGATTCTTCCGGCGTCTTCACCTGCACGAGATACACGTCGTGCACCATCTTTCCGTCTTCGCGCAGCCGGCCATGGCGCGAGAAGAAGTCCTCGACCGGGGTCTCGCGCATCTTGGCCGCGACCTTGAGCGGCGCGTCGGTGCCCGCGGCCCTGACCGCCTTCAGGTAATGGATGACGGACGAATAGACGCCCGCCTGCCACATCGTCGGCGCCTTGTTCATCCGGGCCATGTAGCGCTTCGACCACGTGCGGGTCTGATCGTCCATGTCCCAGTAGAAGGACGTGGTCAGCAGCAGGCCCTGCGCGGTCTTCAGCCCCATGGCGTGGACGTCGGTGATGAGGACCAGGAGGCCGGCCATCTGCTGGCCGCCCTTGAAAATCCCGAACTCGCCGCCGAGCTTGATCGCGTTGACGTTGTCCGGCGGGCCGCTGGCGATGCCGATGATCCTGGCCTTCGACGCCTGGGCCTGCAGCACGAAGGACGTCAGGTCGGGCGACTGGAACGGATGGCGCACCGAGCCCAGCACCTTGCCGCCCATCTGCTTGACCACCTCGCCGGCGTCCTTCTCCAGGGAATAGCCGAACGCGTAATCGGCGGTGAGGAAGAACCAGCTGTCGCCGCCGCGCTTGGTCACCTCGCGGGCGGTGCCGGTCGCCAGCGCATGGGTGTCGAACACCCATTGCATGCCGTAGGGCGAGCAGGCCTTGCCGGTGAAGTCGGTCGTCCCGGTGCTGTGGGTGATGAACAGCCGCTGCTTCTGGCGGGCGACTTCCTGGACGGCGAGGCCGACCGCGGACACCGGCACGTCGACGATCAGGTCGACCTTGTCGACGTCGTACCATTGGCGGGCGATTCCGGCGCCGATGTCGGGCTTCAGCTGATGGTTGGCGGAGATGACCTGGATCGGCTTGCCGGCGACGGTGCCGCCGAAATCGGCGACCGCCATTTCGGCGGCGGCGACCGAGCCCTGCCCGGTCGGGTCGGAGGCCGGGCCGCTCAGATCGGTCAGCACGCCGATCTTGACGGCGTCCTCGGAGATCTGCGCGGCGGCCCCGGCGGGAGCCAGAAGCGCGCTCGCGAGCGCCGCGCCCACGGCCAGACGGCTCAACATGGATGGCGACATCGGTCCCTCCCCTGGGCGTCGCGTTGACGTTCTTATAGGGCGACGCGTTGCTGGCGATGACCCCCCGATCTTAGAACGGAGCTCGTGTAGGTGGAATGGGGTGAATTTTGCCTGCAACCCCAATGCGTCATGCCCGCGAAAGCGGGCATCCAGTCTGTCATAATCCCCGAATGCGGCGGCCCTGCGTTTACATTCTGGCGAGCAAACGCAACGGAACGCTGTATATCGGCGTCACCAATGACTTGGTGCGCCGGGTAGCCGAGCACAGGTCAGGACAGGCGGACGGGTTCACGAAGACATATCGGGTGCACATGCTGGTCTATGCCGAATTTCATGAAACCATGCCCCTGGCAATCGTGCGGGAGACCCAAATGAAGAAGTGGCGCCGTGACTGGAAGCTCGAATTGATCGAGAGAGCTAATCCTGAATGGCGCGACCTCTATGACGAACTGCTGGTGTGAAGACTGGATGCCCGCTTTCGCGGGCATGACGAGAGGTGGGTGGGAACCCAGAGGGTCAAGCCCGCCAATGACGGAAAAAGAAAACGGCCCTGTGTCCTCCGTTTCGGTCAGCTTTTAATTTTCGGCATCCGTCGCAGGCGAAGCGCCAGTCTCTTTTGCTCGTCACCCCGGCGAAAGCCGGGGTCCAGTCCTGAAAGCCACTGGATGCCGGCTTTCGCCGGCATGACGAATCAGAACCGGTGACAACGCTTCGTCAGCCCTTCATCTTCGGCATCACGTCGCGGGCGAAGAGGTTGAGGGTGCGCAGCGCGTGGTCCAGCGCCATGTTGCCGAAGAAGCAGCTGAACATCATGTAGTTGAGGCCGAGCTCCCGGGTCTGGCGCTCGATCTCGGCGCGCACCGTGTCGGGTGTGCCGACCAGGACCGAGCCCTTCGCCATGCCCTCCTCGACGCTGCCCTGCATGCTGCGCCCCACCCGTCCGGCGGCCCCGGCGTTCTCGCGCTCGAGCAAGGTCAGGCTGCGATGCCAATAATCGAACGCCGGCTTGGCGGTCTTCATCGCCTCGTCGTGGCTTTCGGCGAGCACCATGTGCCGCATGATGCCGATCGCCGTACCGCTGGGGAAATCCGGGTTGGCGACGGCCGGCCCGCCGCGCTTGGCCAAGGTCTCGGTGAAGACGCGGATGTCGCCCTTGGCGCGCTCGGTGGTCCCCAGCGTGCAGAAATTCACGCCGCGCTCGCCGGCCCAGCGCGAGCCGATCTCGTTCGACGACGCGTACCAGATCCGCGGGTACGGCGTCTGCAGCGGCTTCAGCGGCATCGGCACGTTGGTGTAGGTGAAATATTTGCCGGCATGCGTCAGCCGGTCGTGGGTCAGGCCGTGCATCACCGCATCGAAGCTGTCGATGAACACCTCACGCGAGGTCTCCGGATCAACCTTGGCGTAGTTGAGCTCGTACGGCGACACGCCGCGCCCGACCCCGAGGTCGAGCCGGCCGTTCGAGAGGTGATCCAGCATGCAGATCTCCTCGATCAGGCGCAGCGGCGTGTAGAGCGGCAGGAGATACACGAGCGGCCCGAGGCGCAGGCGCCTGGTCGCGCGGGCGACGGCGGCGAGGAACACGCCCGGGACCGGGACCATGTTGAGCGGCGTCGCGTGATGCTCGGCCACGTGATAGCAGTAGAAGCCGGCCGCATCGGCCGCGGCGGCATAGTCGAGCCGCTCGTCGAATTGCCTGGCCAGCGGCCGGTCGTCCGACCGGTCGACGTGATCGAAAAGACCGAATTTCACCGAACTCCTCCCGGGCGTATGCGCCGACGATTACACGAGGCCGCGCAATTTAGCCTGAAAGTACGCCGAGATCGTAAATGAATCCGTGACCTCGTTGTCGCGCAGCATGCGCTCGAATTCGGCCACCGTCGGCTGCTCGATGCTGATGATCCCTTCGCTGAGCTGCGGCGCGCCGATCCGGCTCAGCCGGGCGAAATAAAGATAAACGCCGTTGTAATAGATGTTGGTCGACCCATGGACGAAGCCCAGCGGGACCAGCTCGGTGATTTCCCCGCCGATCTCCTCGCGGACTTCGGCGATGGCGGTCTCGTCCGGCGTCTTGTCGATCTCGATGCCGCCACGCGGAATCTCGAGCGACCAGCGCCGGATCGCATGCCGGAACTGCCGCGTCAGCATCACACGATCTTCGAAGAGCGGCAGGACCGCGGAGCCGTGACCGGTGCGGTTGATGAAACGGGCATAGGCCCGCCGCGCCCCGTCGGGGAATTCAACCGCGTCGCGGATCAGCCAGAACCACGGATCCTTGGCGATGATCCCGATCTCGGCCCCGGTTTCGGACAGGCCGCGGCGGCGAAGATCGATTGTCACGTCGTCCTCGACCTGCTCGATCTCGGCCGAATCGAGGAGAATGCGAATGCCGCCCTCGCCCACGTCGAACAGATCGGGGCGCTGGCGGGCGAAGGCGAGGTATTCCTGAAGCCGAAGATCGCGCGGCCGTGGTGACCGGGGCGGGGACGCCATGGGACTCCATCTCTTCCGGGGCGGACGAGTCGCGGCTGACTCTGCTGAAACCCCGGCCAAACGGCAACCTTATTGCGGGCTTTTCAAGAGGTTGTCCGCGGCGAGCCGGACCCATCTATTGACTTGCCGGACCGCGCCGAGCGGCTAAACTCCGGCCTCGGACGCACAGCCGGGGGTACCGCGCGGCGTCCGCCAGCGAAAAAGTCAGGGTTACTCGACAGAAATGCCTGATCAGAGACAAAACGTGCTGGGGCACAACCCCCCGCCGCCGGACGAGGTTTCCGTGTGCTCGCGCGAGGAGCTCGCCAAAGAGCGGCGGATCAATCACTGGGTCGAAGCCTGGCGGGACGAAGTCGTGGTGTTCGACCGGGCCCCTCACCCGCTGGTCATCTCCGGGGTCTGCCCGCATTTCGGCGGCGAGCTCGATTTCGTCCCGCAGTCGCAGAAGCTGCGCTGCCGCTGGCATGCGTGGGAGTTCGACGCCGAGGACGGGCGCTGCCTCACCTATCCGATGAAGGGCTGCGTGAAGTTCTTCAAGAGCGAATGGCGCGACGGCAAGCTGGTCGTGTTCCGCAATGCGAATCCTTGATTTCGAATTCCGCCGCGAGCTCGCGAACTGCTCGATCGCGGCCGGCATGTGGAACTACTGGGACGCCGAGCATGTCGGCGTCGTCCACGGCGCCGGCTACGACGACGACAAGATCCTGTTCGACGACGAGCGGATGCGCGTCGACCTGCTGGTCGTTCGCCCGCCGGTCTTCCGCTTCCTGAAGACCTTCAGCTGGGCGATCCACCAGAAGCACGCCGAGAACACGTTCTCGAACTACACGACCATGTTCGGCGTGCCCGTGCTGACCACGCTGGCGATCACCGAGCCAGCGCCGGACATGATCGTGTCGCGCAGCCGCTATGTCTTCTTCCTGTCCAGCTGGCGGGTGATGCTGGCGCCGGTGCTGCGCTGGCTGGTGCCGATCTGGGCGAACAAGATCTGGAGCGAGGACCTGCCGCTGAAGCTGCGCCGCCACCGGGCGCTGAAAAGCGGTTTCAAGGACTTCAACGGCCTGCCGGAGAGCATCGCCGAGCGCCACGCCAGCGGCCCGCTGAAAGTGCCCACGCGGGTGCCCCGCCTGCCCGGCTGCCCGATCGACGACAAGCCGGTCGAGTACGGCTTCAAAACCTCGGGCGAGATGAATGGGACGCCGCTCGAGACCGTCTACAGCGAGCGCGTGATCAAGCCGCGCTCCAACCGCCGGCCGGGGCCGGTGCGCCTGCAGGCCGAACCGGGCGAGTAACCGAAGCGCCGATCCGTGTTAGCGTGGCGGCATGGATTTGCGCCCGTACAGGTTGTCCGCCGCCGACGTCGAGCGGGCCAAAGCGCTGCTCGAGTACCAGCCGTTCATCGTGGCGGACACCGTCTGCACGGGCGTTGCGTATGACTGGCTGTACTCGCCCGATCCGGAAGCGCATCCGCGGCGCGAAGTCTACGACCTGTCCGCGGACGGCCCGGAGATGTTCCAGCGGGCGTTGGACGCGAACACGCGGCTGCTCCGCACCTACGAGGCGTTCGCGCGCGCGATGTGCGCCGCGTTCCCGGGCGAAACCTATCTGGACGTGTCCTGCAACTCCGGTCTGTTGCCGATTTTCATGTCCTTGAATGGGATGGGCGACTGCTTCGGGCTGGACCTTCCCCGGCACGCCAACGCCTTTTCATTTCTGACCGGGCTGACTGGCTCGCCCGCCCGGTTCATGCCGGGCGCCTATGTCAATGAGCCGCAGCCCGCCATCGCCACGGGCAACCCCGACGACAGCGGCCGCGAGTTCGACGTCGTGTCGAGCATGGCCTTCCTGTGCCATGTCGGCGATCCCCTGCACGTCCTGCAGGTGTTGGCCGGGATCGCCAAAAAGGCGGTTTTCGTGTGGAGCGGATTCATCGAGTCGGACGAAAACCTGATCCGGCTCGGCGAGCCGCGGCCGGCCTCACAGCCTGGCCTGACGGGCGTGTGGTCGCGGTACTCTTACGGCACGGCGCTGTCGACGCGGCTTCTCTTCTCGACGATGAACCTGCTTGGGTTCCCGTTTCGGCTGGAGGTCGCGTATCCGCCGGACGGATTGGCCCCGGATTGGCACCAGGCGAATATGAAGCAATACGGGGCGTTTCGCGCTTTCCTGTTCGTCCGCGAGAGTTACATGGACGACGTCAGCCGCCGCTTGAAACCGGCCGGCGGGTGAACCGGCCGAAGCGGCTTGCCTGGGATTGCGCTCCAAAAGGCGCGCAAGGGCGCAAGGGTTTCGGGAAGCTGCTGACGACGCTTTGCAAATTCGCGCGCAAAACTTTTGCGCATAGCCGCGGTGGCGCGCAACGCGATCCCGGCTGACACGGCCATGGCGGTCGGCACCGTTGATCATACCAATGGGTGAGGTCGCGTGCTTCGGGAACGGGAGTAAAGTGGCGACGGCTGTGTTGTCCTTCGTATCTGATCGTCTCCAACGCAGGAGAACGCCATGGACAAAATCAGACTCAGTCTCGCGGCGATGCTCGTCATGACAAGCCTGCCGGCGTTTGCGCAGCCGGCGGACCGGCCGCAGGAGGATTACAAAATTCCCGAAACGCCGCCGCCGAGCCAGCAGCGGCAGATGATGCAGGTGCCACCGCAAGCGCAGCCGGGGTACTCGACAACCCAGCCCGGAACCCGGGCGCTGCCGCCGTCCGCCGGGGCGAGTCCGCAGAATCCCAACCGCGACCCGGTCACCAAGGATCCGATGAACCCAAACATGAACCCGGATAACGTCACCCCGGGTCGGTAGGCGTGTCCGTCACGCCCGCGAGGCCTGAAATTCGTTTTGGCGGGTGCACGACGGGTGCACCCGCTCTCTGTCACGATTGTTCGACTGCTCTAGTTCAGATTATTGGTGAGCCCGGTGGGGTTCGAACCCACGACCCTCTGATTAAAAGTCAGATGCTCTACCGCTGAGCTACGGGCTCTTCGCTTGGTCTCGCAGGTTCTAAGGCCGCGGGCGGGCGCTGTCTACCTCGGCGGCGGGTCGGTAGTGTCCTAATTTGAACTTCGTGGTCACCGCCGCTTGCCTAGGGATGGCAAGCCGCCAGAAACCGTCCGTACGCTTTTCCAGCGCGATTTTTTCCGCTTTTTGTCCGGCTTTGATTTGCGCTTGCGTTTGGGACCCTTGGGAACCAAGTAGATATTATTCCAAATGCTCATTGGCGTTCCCTCCCGCGTTCCCGGTGCTCCGTAACGATAGCCGCGCGCACCGCTTCCACCGGCCCCGTGATCGGACCTAAATGCAGCACTGCGAAGAATCGGCGCTTATCGCTGCCCTCGACCGGGGATGACCAAGCGTACGCCTGACTGGCTTTTGGATGGTCTACGAGGTTGAAGATATGGACCACGCCTTCCCAGACTGGCTTTCCGGCGAACGATTCCCGCACGGGCACCGATTGAGCAGAATTCGCCTTGCAGCCGTGCATGTTTTCCACGGCTTGCTTTAGCTGGTCGGGTTCAACCTCTGGCATGGGACTGAGACAGTACCTAAATTTTGTGATAGATAATCGGCGGGCGGCCCCCGAGCCGATACGGCTAATATCGGCAAGGGAACCTACCCGCTAACGTTCTAAGGTGCGATCTTTTCGCACTGAGCACCTACCGATCTCCGGGTGGCAGCCCGGTCTAGAGGTAGCGGTAGCCAACCGCCGATCCAGTTCAAGGCCACGGGTATAAAAATCCGTGGCCTTATTCGTTTATGCCGCCGCGGCTCCCTTGGCGTCATCATCGCCATCCGCTGCGTCCACGGCTGCGTCGGCATCACTGTCATCCGCCGCCGCTCCCTTCGGCGTCTTGAGATTGGGATACCAAGCTCGCAGCCCATATTTTCCATTCTGGAGCTTTGCGAACATCGTCGTGTTCTTGCGGAGCATCGTGCGGAGCACCACCAGGGCCGTGGCATCATCCTTGGCCCCGGACTGAAAGCCACCTTCTTTGAGGGCGTCGAAGATTTCCCGCGTGGTCGCAGGCTTATCGCCACCGCTCGCCTTCCGCATCTCAAGGTATTCGCGGACAGCGGACCCCAACTTCTTTCCGGCGAAGCTGTCCGATTGAACCGTGATCGGCGTCGCACCGCCGCCGACGCTGTTGCGTTCGGGTGTCGCCGACCAACTTCCGGGGTGCGGCGGAAGGCCTGCCTTAGCTCGCAGGACGTTGATGCTCGTCAATAGCGCGTTCGCTTGGCGTTCTAGGTCACCGTAGTCCTTCTCCAGCGCGTCTATCGCGGGCTGGAACGCCGTTGCTGGATTCATGACGGGTTCTCCATGGGTCGAAGCTCGTATCAGCAATGTTTGAGTAGCAAATATTTTCTTGGCATGCAAACAAAATGTTTGCACCGGCGAATCAGGGCGAATATGGTGGCAAATATTGAGGAAAAGGACTGTCCACGATGCACCGCACCCCTCTCGCCCGCCGGACCCAGATCATTAACTGCTTGGTCGAGGGCAATTCGATTCGCTCCACGGAGCGCATGACCAACACGCATCGCGACACGATCATGCGATTGCTGGTCGAAGTCGGCGACGGTTGCGCGAAGATCATGGACGAGCGCATGCGCGGCCTGCCGTGCATGCGTGTTCAGGTCGATGAGATTTTGGAGCTACGTGGGGAAGAAGCAGCGTTGGATTACGCCTCTGGACGACCGTAGCCGCGTCGGCGACATGTGGACGTTCGTGGCGATCGATCCCGATACGAAGCTTGTCCCGGCCTATCGCGTCGGAAAGCGGACGCGTCCGCACGCCGTGGCGTTCATGGACGATCTATCGCGGCGCCTCACCAATCGGGTCCAGCTTTCGTCCGACGCCCTGAATACCTACGTTGACGCCGTTGAGCGGGCATTTGGCACCGATGTCGATTACGGGCAGGCGGTTAAATTTTACGAAGCTGAACCTATTGGGCCGGGCCGGTACTCGCCGCCTCGCGTCGTCGATCAGCAAAAGACCGTGATCGTCGGCAACCCGGACCAAGACCATATCTCGACCAGCCTTGTTGAAAGGCAGAACCTAACCATGCGGATGAGCATGCGCCGGTTTACACGACTGACAAACGCGTTCAGCAAGAAGGTCGAAAAACCTACGGGCCGCTGTGTCCCTGCACTTCGCGCACTACAATTTCGTGCGGATGCATAAGACCCTGCGTGTGACCCCGGCTATGGCCGCAGGCGTCGAAAACCGGCTATGGTCGCTTGAGGAATTGGTGGAGCGGACTTCGAAATGAAAGATTTTTCTTCCCAGATTTATGCCGCAGTTGAAAAGGGGCGACTAAAGGAACCGTTCGGCCCAAGCGACGTGAAGCGGGCCTGTCCTGGCTGGGCAGAGCGCACATATACTAATTTTCTCTCGAAGCACCGAGTTGGAAATCCGAGCAAAACGACGGAATTATTCGAACAGGTCGCGTCCGGCCAATTTCGGACGATTCCGAAGCTCAGAAATTCAAATTAGGACACTACCGGCGGGTCGGATTGCTCTCAATCCCTGGACGGCGTGCTTTCCCTCACCCCCCACCCTAACCCTCCCCCGCAAGGGGGGAGGGAATCAGAAGGGAGCAAGGGGGCGGGAAAAGGAGGGAAAGGAGGGAAAGGCGGAGGGTAAGAAAGGCGGGAAGGTAAAGCGGGATTTTAGATCGGGGGGCGGGAGCTGGGGTTGGGGAGGGTGGTGCCGATGCCGTCGTCGGCCGGCTTGGCGTTGGGGCCGCCATGGGCGATCGCCGCCTGGATCCGGGCCACCACCCGCGGGCTGACGAAGCTCGAGATGTCGCCGCCGAGCCTGGCGATCTCCTTCACGAACCGCGACGAGACGAATTGCTGCGATTCCGACGCCATCAAGAACACGGTGTCGACGTTCGGGTTGAGGCGGCGGTTCATGCCGGCCATCTGGAACTCGTATTCGAAGTCGGACACGGCGCGCAGGCCGCGCACGATGATGTTCGCCTTCACCGACTGGGCGAAATGCATGAGCAGGGTCTGGAACGGCTGGACGTCGATGCGGCCGGCGACCCCGCCCTTCAGGTGCTGGACCTCCTCGCGCACCATCGCCACCCGCTCGTCGAGCGAGAACAGCGGTCCCTTGCCGGCGTTGACCGCGACGCCGACGACGAGCCGGTCGACGATCGCCGCGGCGCGCCCGATGATGTCGAGGTGGCCGTTCGTGCACGGGTCGAACGTGCCCGGATAAACGCCGATCTTCGGGTCAGGCATCGCCGCCTCCACCGGGCTCGGGCTCGTCGGCCCCCGGCCCTCCTTTCAGGGCGCCGCCGTTGGTCCCCCCATTCGTCCCATTGCCGCCGTCGTGACCGTTGGCGGCGCCGTTCCCGGCGCCGCTGGCGTCCGCCGCATCCTCTTCGCCGAGCCGGGTCACCGACATCACGCGCTCGCCGTCGCCGACCTTGAACACGGTGACGCCCTGGGTCTTGCGCCCGGCGATCCGGATGTCGTTCACCGGCGTGCGGATCAGCTGCCCGCCGTTGGTGACCAGCATCACCTGGTCGTTGTTGCGGACCGGGAACGACGCCACGACGTTGCCGTTGCGCTTGCTGACCTCGATGTTGGCGATGCCTTTGCCGCCGCGGCCGGCGATCCGGTACTCATAGGCCGAGCTGCGCTTGCCGAAGCCGTTGGCGGTCACGGTGAGGATGAACTCTTCGCGCGCGGCCATCTCCTGGAACCGCTCCTCGGACAAGGTGATCGCCGGGACCGCCGTCTCCTCGCCCTCCTCGGGTGCGGCACTCTCGGCGGCCGTCTCCGGCTCGGCGTCGCCGCCCCCTTCGAGTCCACGACGGGCTTTCGCCATCTTGAGATACGCGGCGCGCTCCGCCGGCTCGTAATCGTTGTGGCGGAGCATCGACATCGAGATGACGTCGTCCTTGCCCTCGAGCCGGATGCCGCGCACCCCCGTCGAGGTGCGGCCCGCGAACACGCGGACATCGCCGACCGGGAAGCGGATGCACTTGCCGCCGCGCGCCGACAGCAGCACGTCGAACTCCTCGGTGCAGGTGGCGACGCCGATCAGGCGCTCGCCTTCCTCGAGCTTCATGGCGATCTTGCCGTTGGCCTTGATGTTCAGGAAGTCCGACAGCGAGTTGCGGCGCACGTTGCCCGTGGAGGTCGCGAACATGACATGCATGCCGGCCCACTTGCTCTCGTCCGCCGGCAGCGGCATCAGGGTCGAGATGGTCTCGCCCTCGGCCAGCGGCAGCAGGTTGATCATCGCCTTGCCGCGCGCCTGCGGGGTGCCCAGCGGCAGCCGGAACACCTTCATCTGGTAGACCATGCCGCGCGAGGAGAAGAACAGCATCGGCGTGTGGGTGTTGGCGACGAAGACCTGCGACAGGAAATCCTCGTCGCGCGTCGCCATGCCGGCCCGGCCGCGCCCGCCGCGCCGCTGGGCGCGATAGGTCGAGAGCGGCACGCGCTTGATGTAGCCGCCATGGGTGACCGTGACCACCATGTCCTCGGGCTGGATCAGGTCCTCGATGTCGGTGTCGACGTCACCCTCGGCGAGCTCGGTCCGGCGCTTGTCCTGGAACTCCTCTTTGATCTTCGTCAGCTCGCCGCGCATGATCGCATAGAGCCGCTCGCGCGAGCCGAGGATGTCGAGATAGTCGCCGATCTCCTCGACCAGGGCCCTGAGATCGTCGCCGATCTTGTCGCGCTCGAGCCCGGTCAACCGCTGCAGGCGCAGCTCGAGGATGGCCTTGGCCTGCTCCTCGGACAGCCGGTATTTGCCGTCGACGATGCCGCGGCCGGGCTCGTTGACCAGGTCGATCAGCGGCTGCAGGTCCTTCACCGGCCAGTCCGTCGTCATCAGCTGCTGCCGGGCGATCGCCGGATCGCTCGCCTCGCGGATCAGCTTGATCACCGGGTCGAGGTTGACCACCGCGATCGCGAGGCCGATCAAGATATGCGCCCGCTCGCGCGCCTTGTGCAGCTCAAAGCGCGTGCGCTTGGTGATCACCTCCTCGCGGAACGCGATGAAGGCCCGGATCACCTCGCGCAGGCCGAGCAGCTCGGGCCGGCCGCCGTTCAGCGCCAGCATGTTGATGCCGAAGCTGGTCTGCAGCGGCGTGTGGCGGTAGAGCTGGTTCAGCACGACCTCGGCGTTGACGGTGCGGCTGAGCTCGACGACGACGCGCACCCCGTCGCGGTCGCTCTCGTCACGCAGGTCGGAGATGCCCTCGACCATTTTCAGCTGCGCCACCTCGGCGATGCGCTCGACCAGCCGCGCCTTGTTCACCTGGTAGGGGATCTCGGTGACGATGATCGCCTGGCGGTCCTTGCGGATCTCCTCGATGGTGCAGCGGCTGCGCAGCACGATCGAGCCGCGCCCGGTCCGATACGCGTCGCGGATGCCGTTCTTGCCGAGCAGGATGCCGCCGGTCGGGAAGTCCGGTCCCGGGACGTGGGTCATCAGCTCTTCGAGCGTCACGTTGGGGTTGTCGATATAGGCGCAGCAGGCGTCGATGACTTCGCCGAGATTGTGCGTCGGGATGTTGGTCGCCATGCCGACCGCGATGCCGGAGCCGCCGTTGACCAGCAGATTGGGGAACTGCGCCGGCAGCACCGTCGGCTCGACGGTGGAATCGTCGTAGTTCGGCTGGAACTCGACCGTCTCCTTGTCGATGTCGGACAGCAAGGTCGCCGCCGATTTGTGCAGCCGCGCCTCGGTGTAGCGCATGGCCGCCGGCGGGTCGCCGTCCATCGAGCCGAAATTGCCCTGGCCGTCGATGAGCTCCAGGCGCATGGAGAACTCCTGCGCCATGCGCACCATCGAATCGTAGATCGCGCTGTCGCCGTGCGGGTGATACTTACCCATGACGTCGCCGACGACGCGGGCCGATTTGCGATAGGCGCGGTTCCAGTCGTAGCCCGCCTCGTTCATCGCGTAGAGGATGCGCCGGTGCACCGGCTTCAGCCCGTCGCGGACGTCGGGCAAGGCGCGCGCCACGATCACGCTCATCGCGTAATCGAGGTACGAGCTTTTCATCTCTTCTTCGATGGTGACCGGGGTCACATCGAAGGGCTTGGGCGGCAACGCGGCGGGCGAAGTCGGCTGGCTCACGTGAGGTACTGTTCTCTTTTGGATTGGGTCGCGGAGCGAATGGACGCGGGCGGGAAAGCAGGGCCGCGACAGGCGGCGCCAGCCGAGTCCGAAGCGCCCAAGAATTTAGCTTTTATCGCAGGTGCGAGCAATCTTTGCGTGCCCGAATCGGAGTCGAAAAACGGCTTTCGAAGCAGCGATTTAGCAGGCGTTTTCGAGCCGCCAAAGCGGCCCGAAAACAGCGCCGCGGTATTGATCAAAACCATGGCCCTCGCGGGCCAAAAAACCCCGCTGCGTCATGCCGGCGAAAGCCGGCATCCAGAGGATTTCACCGCAGAGCGCGCCAAGGAAACGGTGAGAACGTCACACCCGCAACCTCCGGGACCTGTGCGCCTAATCTGCGACGTCTGCGGTTGTGAGATTAAGACTGGACCCCGGCGGCTTTGCGCTGGATCGCCGGCAAGCGCAAACCGCGAAACGCGGTTTGGCGCGGTCAGGCCGCCGACCGGCGCGAAGGATTTGGCGCCGGGGTGACGAGAGTGGGGTATCAGAACGGCACGTCGTCGTCGAGGATGTCGGACTTGCGGCCGCCTCGGGAGCCGCCGGACGGGCCGCCGCCAGAGCCGCCACCTGGGCCGCCACCGCCGGGGCCGCCGAAATCATCCTCGGGCGCGCCACCGCCGCCCCCACCGCCGCCGCGGCCGTCGAGCATGGTGAGCTCGCCGCGGAACTGCCGCAGCACGACCTCGGTCGTGTATTTCTCCTGGCCCGACTGGTCGGTGTATTTGCGGGTCTCCAGCTGGCCCTCGATGTACACCTTGGCACCCTTCTTGAGGTATTTCTCGGCGACGTCGGCCAGGCGCTCGTTGTAGATCGAGACGCGGTGCCACTCGGTCTTCTCCTTGCGCTCGCCGCTCGATTTATCCTTCCAGGTTTCGGAGGTGGCGATCGACAGGTTGCAGACCTTGCCGCCGTTCTGGAACGTGCGGACTTCGGGGTCGCGCCCGAGATTGCCGATGAGAATGACCTTGTTGACGCTGCCCGCCATGTGGCTCCCCTCGATGAGAATACCGGTCTTTACTCCGTCATGCCCCGCGAAGGCGGGGCATCCATGGTCGACCGGCCCGGATGGATGCCCCGGACGAGCCGGGGCATGACGAGTCACCGAAATGTAGCCCGCCGCCCCTGAACCGCCAATGTTTGTTGCACCGGCATGACGCGGGACATGTGGAAAACCCCGATTTTGCGCGCCAAATCGCTGCCCGTTGCAGGGCAGCCTTGCTCAATTACCGCGCACCATCACGGTCGCTTTTAGCGCCGCCGCACCCTATATTTGCGGCAGCAATATTGAACCATCATGCAGGCTAAAATCAGCGTTCGCGGAGCCCGCGAACACAATCTCAAGAATATCGACGTCGATATGCCGCGGGACAGTCTGGTGGTGATCACCGGCCTGTCCGGCTCGGGTAAGTCGTCGCTGGCCTTCGACACCGTGTATGCCGAGGGGCAGCGGCGCTATGTCGAAAGCCTATCCGCGTACGCGCGGCAGTTCCTGGAGCTGATGGAAAAGCCGGACGTCGACTCCATCGACGGGCTGTCGCCGGCGATCTCGATCGAGCAGAAGACGACGTCGCGCAATCCGCGCTCGACCGTCGGCACGGTCACCGAGATCTACGACTACCTGCGCCTGCTCTACGCCCGGGTCGGAATCCCCTACTCGCCGGCCACCGGGCTGCCGATCGAGAGCCAGACCGTCAGCCAGATGGTCGACCGCATCCTGGCGCTCAAGGAAGGGACGCGGCTTTACCTGCTGGCGCCGATCATCCGCGGCCGCAAGGGCGAATACCGCAAGGAGCTGCAGGACCTGCAGAAGCGCGGCTTCCAGCGGGTCAAGATCGACGGCAAGCTGTACGAAATCGACGCCGCGCCGGCGCTCAACAAGAAGCTGAAGCACGACATCGAAGTGGTGGTGGACCGCATCGTGGTCCGCCCCGATCTGGGCAACCGGCTCGCGGATTCCGTCGAGACGGCGCTGGCGCTGGCCGACGGGCTGCTGTTCGCCGAGAACGCCGACAGCGGCGAGCGGCTGACGTTCTCGGCCAAGTTCGCCTGCCCGGTCTCCGGCTTCACCATCGACGAGATCGAGCCCAGGCTGTTCTCGTTCAACAACCCGTTCGGCGCCTGCCCGGCCTGCGACGGCCTCGGCGAGAAGCTCTACATGGACCCGGAGCTGGTGCTGCCGGACCCGCGGCTGTCGTTGCGCGAGGGCGCGCTGGCGCCGTGGGCGGCGACGCCGTCGCAATACTACGACCAGACCTTGGAAGGCCTGGCCAAGCACTACAAGATCTCGCTCGACGCGCCGTTCAAGGACCTCAAGAAGGAGGCGCAGAACGGCATCCTGTTCGGCACCGGCGCCACGCCGGTCAAGATCGCCTATTCCGACGGCCTGCGCTCCTACACCACCGAGAAGCCGTTCGAGGGCGTCATCCCCAATCTCGAGCGGCGCTGGCGCGAGACCGACAGCAGCTGGATCAAGGACGAGCTCAGCCGCTACCAGTCCGCCAAGCCGTGCGAGGCCTGCCACGGCGACCGGCTCAAGCCCGAGGCGCTGGCGGTCAAGATCAAGGGCCGGCACATCAGCGACGTGACGCGGATGTCGATCGACGAGGCCGCGAAATGGTTTCGCGAGCTGCCGTCGTCGCTCAGCGCCAAGCATCGCGAGATCGCGGCGCGCATCCTGAAGGAGATCAACGCCCGGCTGGGCTTCCTGGTCAATGTCGGGCTGGAATACCTGACCCTGTCCCGCGCGTCGGGCACCCTGTCCGGCGGCGAAAGCCAGCGCATCCGCCTCGCCTCGCAGATCGGCTCCGGCCTCACCGGCGTGCTCTACGTGCTGGACGAGCCGTCGATCGGGCTGCACCAGCGCGACAACGCGCGCCTCCTGGAAACCTTGAAGCGCCTGCGCGATCTCGGCAACACGGTGATCGTGGTCGAGCATGACGAGGACGCGATCCGCGAGGCCGACTACCTGATCGATCTCGGCCCCGGTGCGGGCGTGCATGGCGGCAAGGTGGTCGCGGCCGGAACCCCCGCCGAGGTGATGCGCAAGCAGGACAGCCTGACCGCGCAGTACCTCACCGGGACGCGGCAGATCGACGTGCCCAAGACCCGGCGGCCCGGCCACAAGGGCCAGAAGCTCCGGCTGCGCGGGGCCCGCGCCAACAACCTCAAGAACCTCACCGTCGACATCCCGCTCGGCACCTTCGTCTGCGTCACCGGCGTCTCGGGCGGCGGCAAATCGACGCTCGTCATCGAGACGCTCTACAAGGCCCTGGCCCGGCGGCTGCACGGAGCACGCGAGCAGCCGGGTGCCCATGACGGGATCGACGGCATCGAGTTCATCGACAAGATCGTCGACATCGACCAATCCCCGATCGGCCGGACACCCCGGTCCAATCCCGCGACCTATACCGGCGCGTTCACGCCGATCCGCGACTGGTTCGCGGGCCTGCCCGAGGCCAAGGCGCGCGGCTATGCGGCGGGACGGTTCTCGTTCAACGTCAAGGGCGGGCGCTGCGAGGCCTGCCAGGGCGACGGCGTGATCAAGATCGAGATGCACTTCCTGCCCGACGTCTACGTCCAGTGCGACGCCTGCCACGGCAAGCGCTACAACCGCGAGACGCTGGAGGTGAAGTTCAAGGACAAGTCGATCGCCGACGTGCTCGAGATGACGGTCGAGGAAGGCGCGGAGTTCTTCTCCGCCGTGCCGTCGATCCGCGAGAAGCTGGTCACGCTCAAAAGGGTCGGCCTCGGCTACATCCATATCGGCCAGCAGGCGACGACGCTCTCCGGCGGCGAGGCGCAGCGCGTGAAGCTCGCCAAGGAGCTGTCGCGGCGCGCCACCGGCAAGACGCTCTACATCCTGGACGAGCCGACCACCGGCCTGCATTTCGAGGACGTGAAGAAGCTGCTCGAAGTCCTGCACGCGCTGGTCGAGACCGGCAACACGATCGTCGTCATCGAGCACAATCTCGAGGTCATCAAGACCGCCGACTGGATCGTCGACCTCGGCCCGGAAGGCGGCGACAAAGGCGGCCGGATGGTCGCCGCCGGCCCGCCCGAAGCGATCGCGCAGGCCAAGCAGAGCTACACCGGGCAGTATCTGGCGCCCTATCTCGTCCGCAACGGCCAGCGGGTGAAGAAGCGGGCGTGACGCCGATCGGATCGGGCGCATCCCATGGCGTCATGCCGGCGCCCCCTCCTTCGCGCCGTCGGCGGCCCGAAGGCCGGCGACGCAGCGCGCCGGGCATCCAGCGTGCAAGTGGAGCCATGGATTCCCGCTTGCGCGGGAATGACGAAGAAAGAAAGCCGCTCTTAGCGCCGCTGCCGGCTATTCGAGCACGGTGATCATGCGGCGGAGCTCGTCGGTCGAGAACTGATCGAGCTGGCCGCCATGAATGGCCTTGGCCCGGTCCGGACTCGCCCGCAGGACCTGCTCGAGGTGGCGCTCGGTGTAACCCTGCCGCTTGATGATTTTGGCCATCCGCTCGACCAGCGTGGCGCGAATGACCTGCTCTCTTGGATCCGCCATGACAACCCCCGTTAAGACCCTCTCGTGCCTCGTCACGTCAAGCCCGTGACATGCAAACTTCGCTCCACGGGGACGCGGCGACCTTAACACCCGCCGCGGCCATGCCCCCTGGATAACCATCGGCATAACACCGGCGGGAACGATCGGCTCGACCGGCCGTTGATCCGGTTTCCTCGCCTCTGAACACCGGAGGAGTCCGATGAGACGCAGACGCCGTTCGTCCCTGCCGCTGATGATGGTCGAACTCGCGGTCGCCTCCGCCGAAACCATCGCGCGGCGCACCTACCTGATGGCCACCGGCCGCTGCAGCCCGATGGAATATGGGCGAATGATGGCGGAAAAGCTCACCGCCGCCGGGCAGACGGGCCGGCGCGCGCTGTCGCGGCGCGCCGGGCCCGCGTCGCTGCTGGCCCCCTGGCATCGCGCCGCGCGCCGCAACGCCACACGGCTGCGCCGCCGATGAGGGGGAAAACGGTTATATTCCCCGCGGCGGCGCCGCACAGACGCCTGGCGGGGATTCAGTCGCCTTATTCACCGTGTATACGAACGTGCTCGGCTCGATGACCCGCTGCGCGTCGGCCCGCTTCCGGAGATCCAGGACGTCGGCCTTAAGGCGGCTTGCGGTTTGGGTGTCGAACGTGAACCGGATCTGCTGGCTTGGTTCGACCAGACCAACCGCAAGTCCAAAGGCATTATTCGAAAGAGGCGGCCGGATCACCCCCACGAGACGTTCGCCCGACGAATATGCCTCCAGACGATCGAAGTCGCGCTTCAATTGCTTCATGGTCTCGCGTGCGCGATCCATCTCGCCGCGGTCCGCGGTCGATTTGACTTCCAGCGATTTGATGAACACTTCGCGATCGTAGGTTCGGTTCGGACGCACGTACCAGCCCTGCCAAGCGAACTCCGCGCCGTCGGTCGTTTGCTCTTCCAGAGGTGCGTCGCGCAATGCAACATAGGGACGTGCAATTGAAAATTGACGATCCAGCGGCTGGCCGTTGCGGTACAGGCGGATCGTGATCGCAATCGCGTCGCATCCGCCGTTCACGCCGGCGAAATTGAGATTCTGAAGTCCGAAGAGCAGCTGAACGCGGCCCGGTGCGGCGGTGCGGGCTTGATCGGGAATGTTTACGGCGCGCTGAAAATAGAACGACTTGACGCGCGGGGCGGTGAGATCGGGTTTGAGCTTCTGGACCACCGTCTGAGGCGGCAGGCCATCGATCAGGACCGGCGTGCCGTTGACGCTGACGGCGTAAGTATATGCGTCAGCCTCGTATCGGGTGAGATTGTCCGATATGACCGAGAACAGGGTAAATCCGGTTCCGATGAGGTCACCGGACTGCCAGCGTTCGTCGAGATTGTCCACCGACGGCACCCACCAGGCGCGGCTCGGCGCGGTCTGCGCGTGGGCGGTCGAAATCAGTCGAGACGGCGAGAGAAAACCGGACTTGGACTGCGCCGGGCATTGGCTCAGCCATTTGCCGTCGAGGTTGTCGAACTCGCATCCGACGGATTCCTGGCAAAGCAGCCGCGACAAGCGTTGATCCGTGCCGGTTGGCGCGGGATTCTTAGCCGTGAAGCAGACGTGCGTATTGGGTGCCTTCCCAACCACATTCACCCCCTCCTTAACCTGCCGGTACATCCACGCCTCCAAGGTCTCGGCAGTCTTCGGCATCTCGATCCCTTCGCTAAACCAACCATCCGGTTGGCGAAGAATGATGTCATCGAGACTCGTGAATTGCGGGGTCGAGCTCACCTGCAGGTAGAGGCGGTCCAGAAGGAAATAGCTGTCGGTCGCCGGATCGGCCGCGAACGCGTATTTGAACCGCAGCCTGATCAACGGGCGGCTGCTCGACACCAGCACCGAATCCACGATCTCTTTGATATACGGTGCCATGCACGCACGAATGGCGTCGTTTTGATCCTTCTTGAGCTTCTCATCGATGAAATCGACGGCGCCGCGCACCTGTTCGGCGACGGCTTTGGCGCTCACATTGCCTTTGATGCCGGCGGTGAAGATTTTCTTCAGCGATCCAACGTCGGCATTGATGTTGAGACCGGCCGATGCCTGATAATTGCTCAGGCAAACCTGCTGCAGGAGAGAGACGGCCTTCTCTGCGCGCTCGAATTTAGTCTTGTCGTCTTCGGCACGAGCCGTTGTGCTGCAACTGATCCATGGCGCGACCGCAACGGCGAAAACAGCGAAATACAGACGCCAACCGGCTTGCCTGCGCAACATGGTCGCCCCCTATGAGTTTTGGATTCCTCAGATCGCCCTCATGACTACCAGAAGTAAGTCGTAAGGTAGTGCTACAACCTCACGTAGACAATAAAAAAGCCACTTCGCGACCCCGAGCGCCGGCCGGTCGCTCGGCATCGCGCCCCGCTCAGCTTGTATTCCCATCATCCGCAGCAACATATGACAGCGAAAATTGTGATACGGGCTGGAACAGACGATCGTCCGGGCGACATCGCCGCGGGACGCAAGAATGCCCGCACAGATGCGGGCAGATGAAAGCGTATCGAGGCCTTCGCGCTCCAGGATAATCTGGTCCACCGGAACGCCGAGTTCGATGAGCAGCCGCGCCATGACATCCGCCTCGGCCGGCGGATGCCGCCCCAGGCCGCCGGTCACCAGATAACGCGATTCTGGTCTCGATCCGCCTAATGCAAATGCGCCCTCGACGCGCCGGCGCAAGGTGCCGCTAGGCACACCGCCCTCGCCGACTTTCGCGCCAAAAACGACGTAGAAATCCAACCCGCGACCGCTCATCGCTGCTTCGCCCCGCGCTTCCGTCCGCCGGGTCTGTATACCGCTTCGACCACGAGGGGAACCGACGGTCACTCCTCGGAAAGATACTTCCGCTCCAGCGCCGCCCAGCGCTTGGTGTCGACCGCCGCCTCGCGGTCGGCGAAGGTGGCCATGCGACCCTCCATTTGCAGGGCGTCGCCGTCCTGCTCCTTCAAGAGCTTCAGCACGTCCTGGGCGGCGCGGATGGCGGCGCGGTGCGTCTGCGAGGGATAGATCCCGATCCGGTAGCCCATCGCCTCGAGCTTCGAGGCCGGCACCACCGGCGTCTTGCCGCCTTCGAAGATGTTGATCAGCACCGGGCCCTTCACCGCCTTGGGGATGGCGGCGATCTCCTCGACCGTCTGCGGCGCCTCGACGAACGCGACGTCGGCGCCGGCCTCGAGATACGCGTTCGCGCGGTCGATCGCGGCCTGCAAGCCTTCGAGTGCCCGCGCATCGGTGCGCCCGATGATCAGCATGTCCTGGTCGCGCCGCGTGTCGACCGCGGCCTTGATCTTGCCGGTCATCTCGTGGGCGGTGACCACCGCCTTGCCCTCGTAGTGGCCGCATTTCTTCGGCGCCACCTGGTCCTCGAGATGGAAGCCGGCGACACCGGCCTTCTCGAACTCGCGCACGGCGCGGATCACGTTGGTGGCGTTGCCGTAGCCGTTGTCCATGTCGGCGATCACCGGGATCTCGACCGCCTCCACGGTGCGGTTCAGCCACGCCACGATCTCGCTCATGGTCAGGAGCCCGAGATCGGGATAGCCGTTCGAGCGCGCGTAGCCGCCGCCGGTGAGATAGACCGCCTCGAAGCCGGCAAGCTGGACCAGCCGCGCGGTCAGGGTGTCGTACGCGCCGGGCGCCATCACGTAGCGCTTTCCGGCGATCAGCTTGCGCAAGGCCTGTCGTGGGGTCACGTCGGTCTCCTTCATCGGCCGTTCACTGCAGCGCCAGCGCCTGCGGAAGTGCTGCGGCGTCGGCCACATCGTCCAGGGTCATGATCATATCGACGATCCGCGCCGCCTGCCGGTCCGGCAGCGCGTGCACGGCCAGTTTGCGGAACTTGGCGATCACGTCGGCGTCGCTGGCGAACCGGTCCTCGCTGCCGCGTGCCGCTTCCACCGTCTCGTCCAGACGCGTCCCGTCCTTGAGGTATGCCTCGACCCGAACCATGTGCCGGAATTTGCCGCCGCGCGCGGTGATCGCCGGGTCGTGAACCACCACGATGCGGCCGCCGAGGGCCGTGCGGCGCGCATCGGTCACGCAGGCCTCGGTGAACTGGTCGACGAAGGCGTCGCCTTCGAGCAGCAGGGTCGCGGCGCAGAACGGCAGATTGAGCTGCGCCGAGGTCAGCCCCTCCGGCCGATAGGGCCAGCCGACATGGTCGACCGTGGCCTGGCTGCCATGCACGACGATCCGGTCGACGTCGTCCGGGCCGAACGGATGCCGCGCCTGAAGGGCCCGGATCGCATCCAGCGTGGTATGGCTGCTGCCGACGCAAGAGTAGAACTTCAGCGCGATCCGCAGGGTCTCGAAGCGCTCGCCGAGGCCGCGCACCAGCTCCGCGCGGTCGAAGCGGTCGGCGGAGCGCGAGAACGTCGTGCAGAACCCGCCATACTCGCTTTCGAAGACGTCGACGATGCCGGTGAACCCGCCTTCCGCGAGCAGGGCGCCGTAAAGCCCGCTCTGCGCCGCGCGTCCGGCGTGCATGCGCTTCACCATGGCGCCGTACTGCGCCGCCATCAGGCCCGAGGCCTGGGTGCCGGCGATGCCCAGCGCATGCACCGCCTTGTCCGGGGGCAGGCGCAGCGCCGCCGCGGCCCCGGCGGCGGCCGAGAACACGCCCAAGGTCGCGCCCGAATGCCAGCCCTGCCCGATATGCTCGGGTCCCATGCAGATGCCGACGCGCGGCCCGATCTCGTAGCCGGCGACGGCGGCGGTCAGCAGGTCGCGGCCGCTCAACCCCGGCCGCAGCTCGGCGACGGCCAGCAGCGGCGGCAAGGTGACGGCGCCGACATGCAGCACGCCCTGGCGGTGCACGTCGTCGAGCTCGAAGCTCTGCACCAGCGTGCCGTTGACCAGGGCGGCGTGCGGCGCCGACAGCAGCTGGCCGGTCCCCCAGACGCGGCAGCCGCGCGAGCTGTCGAGCCGCTCCAGGGTGGTCAGGAGGATGCGCGACCATTCGAGCCTGGCGCCATAGAGCGCGCAGCCCAGCGCATCGAGGATCAGGAGCTTGATCCGCGCCCGCACCTCCTCAGGGATATGCTCGTAGCGGAGCCCGGCGACGAACTCCGCGATGCGCCGCGTATAGCGGTTGTCGTGGGAGGCCTCAGCCATCAATGACCCGGCAGCGAGGCGAGCTCGGGCACGAAGGCATCGGTCCAGGCCGCGGGCTTCTGCTTGATCGTGCCCACCCGGTACATGAAATCGGCGAACAGCATGAAGCCGTCCGGCGTCGTCGTGAACCGCGTGTCGGGGTCGTTCAGGATGCGCAGGATCTCGTCTTCCGACGACCTCACGGTCGCCAGGTCGTTGTACATCCGCGCGGCGGCGCGCTTGTCCTTCGCGATCAGCTGCGTCGCCTCGGTCGCCGCGGCGATGAAGGCGGCGCTGAGCTTGGGGTTCTTCTCATAAAAAGCGCGCGTCGTGTGCGCCATGATCACCAGGGTCGGCCCGAATACATCGGCCGAGTTGAACACGCGATGGATGTTCTTGTTGTCGAGCTCCATGAACGAGAACGGCGGCGAGGCGACATGCGCGTCGATCTCGGTCTTGCCGGACAGGAGCGCCGTAACGGCTTCGGGATACGGCAAGCCGACCGTGAGCGGGTCGAGCTTGTCGTAGTTCTGCTCGCCGAATTCCTTGGCGACCATCATCTGAAGGACCACCGCCGCATAGGAGGTCTTGATGCCGGGCATGGCGATCTTGTCGGCCTCGGTGAAGTCGCGCAGCGAGTTGATCCTAGGATTGCGGGTGTTGAGGTACATCGAGCCGAGGCTGATCGCGGACAGGCCGACCACTTCGAGCCTGGGATTGCCCTTGGCCTTCGCCCACAGGGTCAGGAAGCCCGGGACGCCCAGCGAGGCGATGTCGAGGGCACCCGCCAGCATCGCGTCGTTGATCACGTTGCCGCCGTCGATCGTCGGCCATTGCACGGTGACGTGGCCAAGTCCGGCCGCGGCGGCGTGCTTCTCCACCAGCTTCTCGTGCTGGATGACGTACATCGGCAGGTAATGCACGCCGAAGCCCTTCGAGATCCGGACCTCGTTCACTTCGGCCCGCGCGGGGCTGACCGAGAAGGGGGCGGCGGACAGGGCCAGTGCCATGGCCACGCCGGTCGCCAGAAGTCTTGTCAGCCGCATCGTCATCTCCTCGCTCTTTTGCGGCGATGTTAGCGAACGCGGGGAGAGCCGGCTAGGTCGTACGTCTCGTCATCGCGAGGAGCGGCAGCGACGAAACGATCCAGCTGGATTGCTTCGCTTCGCTCGCAATGACGGATTAGGTGGCGATGCCCAGGTTCTGCAGCTGCGAGCGGCGGATGGCTTGCGAGCGCTTGGTGATCAGCTGCTCGAAATCGGCGCCGAGCAGATAGTTGCCCTTGTCGTCCTTGAGCTTGGCGTCGAAGCGGTTGAGCTCATCGCGCTCATGGGTGGGGTTGGGCGAGCGCGACAGCGGCTTGGCGGTCGCGGTCTCGCGGCGCAGCCGGTCGAGCAGCACCGCCTTGCTGCCGAGCATGCCCCGGCCGTTCAGCAGGCGATGGATGGTCTGCAGCTGCGGCGTCGGCGACTTCGCCTTCGCCATGTCGAGCCGGCCGATGACCAGGTCGGCCAGCAGGCCCAGCGCCGCTCCGAGGCTCGGCTGCTGGCCCAGCATGTCCTGGACCAGCGAGCCGGCGCCGAACAGGTCGGCGATCAGGTCGTCGAGATGCGCCACCTTGGCGTTGTCGACGTCGTCGGTGACCAGGGCCGCGATCTGCTCGAGCTTCTCGGCGAGGCTCGGCGACCCGTTGAGATAATTCGTCAGCCCGGTCTTGATCATGTAGTCGCGATCGTCCGGCGGATAGACCGCGTCGACCCGCTGGCAGAATTTCGCGTATTCCTTCTCGGCCAGCACCGGGATCCGGCGCCGCTCCGACATCGTCTCCTGCGCCTTCGAGCGCACCTCTTCGACCAGCTTGTAGATCGCGTCCAGCCGGCTCTTGACGTCGCCGTGTCCGGCGGCCGACTGGGTCTGGGCGAGCTGCGACACCGCGGCATCGATGAGGCCGAGGCTGTCGAGCTTCTTCTGGTAGCTGAAATTGTGCAGCAGCTCGGTCGGCGTGATCACCATGTGGTCGAGGAACTCGCGCAGCACGCGGTTCATCACGATGCGCGCTTCGAGCCCCATGAAGTCCTGCATCGTGGCGCAGACCCGGCCCTCGGTGATCTTGCTCGACAGCGTGATCGCCTTCTTCGGCTTGACCGCCCGCTTCTCGGTGAAGATCTCCTTCTTCAGCGAGAGCCCGCCGCCCATCATGCCGCGGAAACGGGTGATCTTGACCTCTTCGACCTTCTCGTCGCTGAACAGCGACTTGGCGAAGGCGATCGCCTCCTTCTCGTGCTCGAAGTGTCCTTCGGTCACCCAATGCTTTTCATAATAAGCCTGGACCTCGAACTCGACCTGTCGGCCTGGAATCGCCGGTCCCCGCTTGCCCCAGCCGCTTTTCGCCGCGGCCGCCTCGTCACTCATCGCCTCACCCTCCTCTGCCCCCTGCCGCCGGTGCCCCGCGATTCGCCGGGGCGTTTCCCGCGGCGGCGGCCGGCTTCGGCGGCGTCGGATTGTTGAGCCCGCCCGGAAGATCGAAGGCCGGATCCGGCTTCAGCCCGGCGAACTGCGCCCATGGCTTCCAGGCGCGGGCGCGCCTTGTCGCCTCGATGACGTCGCTCGGCATCATGTTCGCCTGCAGCGTGCGCCGGAGCTGGGCCGCGGTTGTTTGAATCTCGCCCTGCCCGCGCTGCCCGGCCAGGGTCAGCCACATGAGGGCGTCGACGTTCTGCTCGGACGGCGTGTTCAATCCGTCGCCGACCGCCGAACCCAGGACCAGCTGCGCCGCCGGATGGCCGCGCATCGCCGCGCGCTGGAACCACGCCAGCGCCTCCTGTTCGTTCGTCGGCACGCCGTCGCCGGTCTGCACCCGCACGGCATAAAGATAGAGCGCCTGCACGCTGCCGCTTTCAGCGGCGCGACGCGTCCACGCCGCGGCCTGCGCCGGGTCGCGCGGGACGGTGATTCCGATCTGGTGCATCCCGACCAGCGCCAGCATCGCGTCGATATTGCCGTTGCCGGCGGACCGGGTGATCCAGTTGACGGCCTGCCGCGGGTCGACCGGCACGCCGCGCCCGATGCTGTAGGCGTTGGCCAGCGCGAACTGCGCGTCGGGGTGATTCTTCTCCGCCGCCGCCCGGTACCACTGCGCCGCGTCTTTCGGGTCGAGCTGCACCGGCCCGAGGCCGTTGTCGGCCATCACGCCCACCAGATAGGCAGCCCGCGCGTCGCCGCGGTGGGCGAGCGGCAGCAGCTGGAGATAGGCCGGATAATAGTTGTGGGCGCGGAACTGCGCCTCGGCGTTGATGAACTGCAGGTCCTCCGGGTTGATCACCACGGGCTTGAGGATCTGCGGCGCTGGCGCCGGCACCGCGGCGGGGGCGGCGGCCGGGGCCGCGGGCGGCTGCGGCGCCGGGGCCTGCGCCCACGCATGCGCCAGCGGCGCGAGCGACAGCGCGCTCGCCGCAAGCACGATCCCGAGCAGGCCCGGGCGGCGTCTTCGTGGCGTCATGGAGTCCCGATCATGTTCCCCCGCATGCTACGGCGCGCGTGGTTAACCGAGTCTTTCCGTCAAAGCTAACTCTTTGCCGCCACAGCTTCTATTTCAATGCGGTACTCCGGGCTGGCAAGTGCCTGAATGACCAGCAGGGTCGAGGCGGCCCGCACCCCGCCCAGGACCTTCTCACGCGCCGCGCGGACGACGCCGACATCGGCCGGATTGATGATGAAGGTGGTGACCTTCACCAGGTTTTCGACGCCCATCCCCGCCGCGGCCAGGATGTTCTTGATATTCATCCACGCCTGCTCGGCCTGCGCCGCGGTGCCGTCGAGCACCTTGCCGTCGGGGGTCATCCCGAGCTGGCCGGAGATGTAGAGCCAGCGGGCGTTCGGCGCGACCTCGACGCCGTGATGATAGCTTCCCGGCTTGGGGACGTTCGGCGGGTTGTGCGACTTGTGCATGAAAATCTCCCGGCGCCGGCGGCGAGCGGCGTCTATGGTTGAATCGGAGAGCGCGGGAAGATATCTCATTCGCATGCCAAGAGGGTTAACGCCTGTGCACGTCATCGGCGGTGGGTTGGCCGGCGCCGAGGCGGCGTGGCAGCTTGCCCGCGCCGGCGTGCCGGTGGTGCTCCACGAGATGCGCCCCGAGCGGCGCACCGAAGCGCATGCCACCGACCGGCTGGCCGAGCTCGTGTGCTCCAACTCCTTCCGCTCCGACGACAGCGCCGCCAATGCCGTCGGCCTGCTGCATGCCGAGCTCAGGCGCTGCGGCTCGTTGATCCTCCGCGCCGCCGACGCACATCGCGTCCCCGCGGGCTCGGCGCTGGCGGTCGATCGCGACGGCTTCGCCGCTGCCGTGACCGCCGCACTCGCCGCCGAACCCCTCGCCCAGATCGCGCGCGAGGAGGTCGCCGGGCCGCCGCCGGCCGACTGGGACAACGTGATCGTCGCCACCGGGCCGCTGACGTCGCCCGCGCTGGCCGAGGCGATCCGGCGCCTCACCGGCGAGGACGCGCTCGCGTTCTTCGACGCGATCGCGCCGATCGTCTACCGCGAGAGCATCGATTTCTCCAAAGCCTGGTTCCAGTCCCGCTACGACAAAAGCGGCCCGGGTCTCTCAGGACTGGGCGGCGACGGTGCCGATTACGTCAACTGCCCGCTGGAGAAGGATGCCTATCAGAGCTTCATCACGGCCCTGCTCGCGGGCGACAAGACGGAGTTCAAGGAGTGGGAGAGCTCGACGCCCTATTTTGAAGGCTGCCTGCCGATCGAGGTGATGGCGGCGCGCGGCGTCGACACCCTGCGCTTCGGGCCGATGAAGCCGGTGGGGCTCACCGATCCGCGCACCGGCCGCCGCCCCTATGCCGTCGTCCAGCTGCGCCAGGACAATGCGCTCGGCACGTTGTTCAACATCGTGGGCTTCCAGACCAAGCTCAAGCACACCGAGCAGAAGCGCATCTTCCGCACCATTCCCGGGCTCGAGAACGCGGAGTTCGCCCGGCTCGGCGGCCTCCATCGAAACACGTTCCTGAATTCGCCGCGCCTGCTCGACACGACCCTCAGGCTCAAGGCCGAGCCGCGGCTGCGCTTTGCCGGCCAGATCACCGGCGTCGAGGGCTATGTGGAGAGTGCCGCGATCGGCCTGCTCGCCGGCCGCTTTGCCGCCGCGGAGCGGCTGGGTACGGCCCTGCCCCGGCCGCCCGCCACCACGGCCCTGGGCGCGTTGCTGGCGCACGTCACCGGCGGCGCCGACGCGCGCAGCTTCCAGCCGATGAACTGCAATTTCGGGCTGTTCCCGCCCTTGGCCGAAAACCCCGAGCCGAGGAAGAAGCTCCGCGGCGACGATCGCAAGCGCCAGCTGAGCGCCCGCGCCCTCGCCGACCTCGACGCCTGGCTCGGCACCCGCGACGCTGCCGAGTAGCGCACTTTAATTTTCTCACATCGAGACGATACGTCTCGTCTCGGATAAAATTGGCCAAAAATCGCGCGGCCGCTTAGCTGAAAACTCTGCAAAATTCCGGTTTTCAGGCGCACGGTGCCGCGCGCTTCCTCTCCCGGTACCGCTGACCATTAGCGCCTCTGCATCAGAACCGGCGGTCGCCGCTTTGTCGGGTTGAGATCAGCTTCAGCCAGGGCGCCGAATGGAAGGCGCTCATCAGCAAGTACATCGGGACCATTCCGCTCAGCAGTGACGCGCCGTGCGCGGTCGAGCAGAGCCACATCCGGCGCGCCGCCGCCAAGAACAGCCGTCAGCAACGCCATGAGCGCGAACGTCGGCGCGGCCGCGAGGTGCAGCCAGTCGGCGGCAGCGAGAGCGGCGGCGTTGCCGCTCCCGGCACAGGCGCCCGCAGTTTTATGCTGGGTGGCAGGCATTGTGGCGCATCCGCGGCCGGCTCAGCGCCTGTCGTACTCGTCGTGGCGGCGCCACCAGGGGCCCGTCTCGTTGCGCCCCTTGGGGGCGCGGTCGAGCCACTGGTACATGCCCCAGATGCCGTCCACGCCGCGCGCGTAGGTCGAATACGTGTGGTACACGGCGCCGTCCTCGAGCACGAAGGCGCTCAGGCCCGGCCGATCGCGCCTGTACGTGGCTGCGTCGGTTCCGCAGCTGGCCGCGAACTGGGCGACCGGCGCCGGCACCTGTGTCGCGTCCATCACGGAGCCGCGCCGGTAATTGTATTCGACGCCCCCCTGGCGCTGCTGCTCCTCGGTGATCGAGACGTTGAAGTCGAAGTTGAACTCGCCACCGTGCGAGGAGGCCCAGGGAAAGGTCCAACCCATCCGCTGCTTGTACGCCTGCAGCTTCGCGAGCGGCGCCCGCGACACCGCCGAAAGCGTGACGTCGTGGTTCGCCAGGTGGACGACGAAGCCGTCGAACCCGTCCGCGATCGCCGAGCAGGACGGACAACGGCAGCTCCTGGCGTCGCCGCGCCAACTCGTCGCTCCGCCGCGTGAGCTCCTTCTCCTCCTTGAGCAGCCCGAGCCGAGCTGCAAGCCACTGGTCACGTGTCCCGGTCATGTGCTTCGTCATCGCACTTGTCTCCTAGGTTCGGGCATCCATTCGTTACTCGATACCGCCGGTGCTTGGCAGTCACGAGGTACACTTAGCTTCCGACATCGAATGGATGGGAGTTACAAGTGTGGCGGGATTCCGATGGGTCGCTGCTTACGGCCGCGGCCCGCATGCCGCGCGGAGGCCGCTCACGCATCCGGCAGGGTGAATACCATGCAGGGTGCTGCGATGCCGCGCAGCACGTGTTCGCCCAGCGGCACCAGCTTCGTGGTGGTCTCGGCGGCGACCGCGCCCGAGATCAACACGGACCGGCGGAGCGGCCGGCACAGTCCCTCCAGCCGGCTGACCAGGTTGACCGCGGGGCCGATGGCGGTGAAATCCAGCCGGTCGACCGCGCCGATATTGCCCCACAGGATCTCGCCGAGATGCAACGCCGCGCCGAAGGGCAGCGGTGGCAGCCCCTGCGCCTGCCGCACCGCATCGAGGTGGGCCATGCCGGCGCGGGCAGCGACGACGGCGCGCAGCGCCGCGTCGCAGGCCTCGGTCGGGGCGCCGGTGACCGGGAAGATCGCCAGCACGCCGTCGCCGATGAACTTCAGCACCTCGCCCCCGAAGGCATGCACTGCCCCGGCGACGCGGTCGAACCAGGCGTCGAGGGCGGCAATCATCGCCGCGGGCTCCGTCGCCTCGGACAGGGCGGTGAAGTCGCGCAGATCGGCAGAGAGCAGCACGGCACGGATCGTCTCTCCGGTGCCGCGGCGCAGCGCGCCGGCCTGCACCCGGGCGGCACTGCGCCGACCGAGATAGGCCTCGAGCAGCGCGGCCAGCCCGGCCCGCGCCGCCAGGGCGGCTATAGGTGCGCCGGCGAAGCGCGCGGCCTGGCGCAGCCGGCCGCTCTCGGCGGGGTCGAACGGCCGGGTCCCGGCCCAGCCCAGCAACGGACCGTCCGGCGCCGGGCCAACCATGTCCTCGTGCACCGGGCCAAGCTCGGCCAGCCAGTCGCGCCCCGCTTGGCTGAGCGGACCGCCAGCGAAGCCGAGCGCCTCGATCACCGCCCCGGTCTCCGCCCGCCACAGCCAGGTGCGGCGGGCGATGATCGGATGCGGAACCGCGAGCGTCAGGGCGCCGCCAGCCAGCGGCAGGCCGTCGGCGAGCAGCCGGCCGCCGAGCTCGGCCAGCAACCGATCAGGGCCCGGCGAGGCGCCCGCCTCGTCCACCAGCCAGGCAAGCGGCGCAGGCAAATCCATTCCGCGATCATGCGACCACAGCGCCCGGCCTGTCATCCGCTCCGCGGCGATCGCAGCCGGCCCCACCGGTTTATCCTGGCCCCGACCTCAGCGCCTGTACGGTCCAGTCCTCAATGAGGCTGCGCTCGACCCGACTCCCAGCCGGCGATCGGCATGGGATTGCAAGAGGCTCAACTACGGCAATATCGAGCGCGGACGGCAGTCACTCCTGGCCAGTGCGGCCGTGCCGGGGATCCGGGCCCGGGTCGCGCCCGGCGGCAACCTCGGCCAGCCGGCCGAGATAATGGGCCCAGCCGTCCGCATGGCCGTCGCATTGCTCGGCCGTCGGCAAGCCGGTATGGGTCAGGCGCAGCAGCGTTCCGCCCGGCTGCTCGATCAGGTCGATCTCGACAAGGCTCGACCCCGGCGGCACCACCTCGCTGCCGTCCCAGCCGAAGCTGTAGGCCAGCCGGTGCACGGGCACCACCTCGCGGAAGGAGCCGCGGGCGAAGCGGGCCCCGGTGACATTGACGAGATAGAGCCCGCCGGGCCGCGGCTCGACCTGCGCCTCCGTTCCCATCCAGCGCAGGATCTTCTCCGGATCGGTCAGGAGGGCGAACACCGCGGCGGGCGGCGCCGGAATATGCGTCTCGCGGCGGACGACGAGGGCCTCTTGCATCGGTCATCTCCATGGTTGCGACGGTTGAAGCAATTGCGAACTGCACAGCCTTCCGGCTCTCCTTAGTCGTTCGCTCCGTTCCCGATTCGACATCCTGGCTGACGGTCATGGGATAGATTAGGACCGGATATCGAATGGTGAGAGTGACAAGTGTGACCGGAATCCCATGGACTCGCTGATCACGGCCACGGCGCGGGCCCTCGCGGCAGGTGATCCGCTCGGCGCCCTGAAGCGCGTCGCCCTGCGCGACGACCCGCCGGCGCTGGCACTTCGAGGCATCGCGATGGCGCAGCTCGGCGATTTCGTTCGCGCGAAGGCTCTCCTGCGAAGCGCGGCGCGCGCCTTCGGTGCGAAAGAGGCCGTGGCCCGCGCGAGATGCGTCGTCGCCGAGGCCGAGATCGCGCTCGTCTCGCGCGACCTGGGCTGGCCCGCGAAGGCGCTCGACGCGGCGCGGGTGACGCTCGACGCGCACGGCGATCGCATCAATGCCGCGCACGCGCGGACACTCGAGATCCGGCGCCTGCTCCTGATCGGGCGCCTCGACGAGGCCGACCGTAAGCTCGCCGAGCTCGACCCCGCGCCCTTCCCGCCCGCGTCAAGGGCCGCCCACGAGCTGGTCGTTGCGGGGATCGCGATGCGACGCCTGCGGACGAAGACGGCGCGCGCGGCGCTCGCTCGGGCCGAGCGCGCCGCGCGCGACGCAGATATCCCTGCGCTGATGGCGGAGGTCGAAAGCGCATCCCTCGTCCTGAACACGCCCGCGGCGCGCCTGATGGCGCGTGGCGAGGAGCGCCTCCTCCTGCTCGAGGATGTTGAAGCGCTACTGGCGTCGAAAGCACTCGTCGTGGACGCGTGCCGTTATGTCGTGCGGGACGCACGCACGGTGGTCTCGCTCGCCAGGCGTCCGGTGTTGTTCGCGCTCGCACGCGCGCTGGGCGAGGCGTGGCCCGGAGACGTGCCGAGGGGTACGCTCGTCACGCGGACATTCCGAGCAAAGCACGCCGATGAATCGCATCGCGCACGGTTGCGAGTAGAGATCGGGCGGCTTCGCGTGGAGCTTCGGACGCTGGCCGACGTGAGCGCGACGAAGCGAGGCTTTGCGCTGGCGCCGCGCCGCGCCCGCGAGGTCGTCGTGCTGGCCCCACCCGCCGAAGAGCAGCATGCGGCGGTGCTCGCCTTCCTCGCCGACGGCGAGTCGTGGTCGAGCTCGGCCCTGGCCCTTGCGCTGGGAGCCAGCCCGCGCACCGTGCAGCGGTCACTCGATTCGCTTGCGGCAGCAGGCAAGGTGCAGCCGTTCGGTCGCGGACGAGCGCGCCGTTGGATGACCCCGCCCGTGCCGGGATTCCCGACAATCTTGTTACTCCCCGGTCCGCTACCGAGTGACTAGGATGGACGCATGAAACGATCTGCAGCCGAAATCCTCCGCGAATATGGACCCTTCCCCGGCGTCGACCAGGTCGGTGGGGTCACGTTCGACGGTCAGCACGTCTGGTTTGCTGCCGGGGACAAGCTGAACGCCCTCGATCCGGCGAGTGGGAAGGTGCAGCGCTCGATCGACGTCGCCGCGCATGCAGGAACCGCCTTCGACGGTCAGCACCTGTTTCAGATCACCGAAGATCGTATCCAGAAGATCGATCCGAAGACCGGCCGTGTGCTCGCGACGATCCCGGCACCGGGCGGCGGCGCTGACTCGGGGCTCGCGTGGGCCGAGGGGACGCTCTGGGTGGGGCAGTATCGGGATCGGAAGATCCATCAAGTGGATCCCCAAACCGGGGCGATCCTTCGCACCATCGAATGCAGCCGCTTCGTCACCGGGGTCACCTGGGTCGACGGTGAGCTCTGGCACGGCACCTGGGAAGGTGACGAGAGCGATGTGAGGCGCGTCGATCCTCGAACGGGAGAGGTTCTGGAGAGGCTCGACTTGCCGCCTGGGCAGGGCGTGTCGGGGCTCGAGTCCGATGGCGGCGATCAGTTCTTCTGCGGCGGTGGAAAGAGCGGCAAGGTGCGCGCCGTCCGCCGGCCGAGGCGAGGCTCCGCGGCGGGCCGCGCCTCCTAGCCGAGCTTATGCTGGGCGCCGGCTCGCCCTGCTGGCCGAAAATGTCGTCATCAAATCGGACGGCGGCGGCAAGGTGCTCGCCTTCCCCAATCCGATCGTCGGCCTCGAGCGCGTGCTGCGGCTGCTCGCCGGCTTGGCTCGCAAATTTCGCGCCGGCCCCGCCAAGTTCATCCAACCGATGTGGATCGACGGCCTGCCCGGTTATGTGAGCCGCGAACGAGACCACGTGCTGCAAACGACGGCGTTCGAGATCGAGGACGGCCGCATCACGGCGATCTACATCACCCGAAACCCGGACAAGCTCCGGCATATCGGGAAAGCGGTGGATGAGCGCGGAACCGGCGGCTGACGCCTGCTCCGCTCGCCCCCTATTTCCACTCACTTGTTCCAAGGCATTCGCTCAGGCGCCGAAAAATACCGTCCGCCTGTCAAGCGACGCTTGGAATTGGCGCGCAGCCACCCCTACCTCTGAGCAGCCTCGCGTTCTGTCCTCGGCCCGTGCCGAAAAGGCTCAGGAACATATGTCGCCTGGCAGGACGGACGGTCCACGGCGAGGGTTAAGGAGATTCGATATGGAAGACCTCGAGGTCCGAGCGGCTCTGGATCGCCACTGGGCTGCGTCTGATGCGAACGATCTTGAGGCGGAGCACGACATTTATCGAGAGGACGCGGTGCTCGAATATCCGCAATCGGGCGAGCGCATCCGTGGCCGGCGTAACATCCTGTCGTCTCGTGCCGCGCAGCCGAACCGGAAACGCTTCACGGTGAGACGGATCATCGGCGCAGACGACCTCTGGGTCACCGAATATATCCTGAGCTATGACGAGCGGCCGTCTTACACCGTGAGCGTCATGGAGTTCGTCGATGGGAAGGTGGCCCGCGAGACCCAGTATTTCGGCGACCCGTTCGAGCCCGGGCCTTCACGCGCGCAATGGGTCGAGCGAATGTCCTGAACCCTGGCCGCTATAAGGATGGCCACCCGCTGCTCGCTCGCGCGGAGCTGCCAATTGATACGGTCTCTCTCGCCCGCTATCTGATCGGGAAGATATTGGTGCGTGAGTTGTCCGAAGGCGTCGTCAGCGGTCGTATTGTTGAGACCGAGGCGTATGTCGTCGGCGATGCCGCGGGGCATGCCTACCGGGGAATGACCCGGCGTAATCGTTCGCTGTTTCTCGAGCGGGGGCACGCCTATGTTTATCTCGCCTATGGCAGCTCATACATGCTGAATGTCTCGAGCGAGACGCCCGGGATCGGAGCCGGTGTCCTCATCAGGTCACTTGAGCCGCTCGAAGGCATCCCGATCATGAAGCTAAATCGCGGCATCGAGCGCTTGCGCGACTTGCTGCGGGGACCAGGAAGGCTCACCGCGGCGTTGCAGGTTGATCGGCGCCTCGATGGGCTCGATCTTTGCCGAGAAGGTTCTCTCTGGCTGGGACGCGGTGATCACGAACGCGGCAAAATCGGGCGAAGCATGAGGATCGGTATTACGCGGGATGCGGACCGCCTCCTGCGATTTTATCTCTGTGACAGCCCGTTCGTCAGCGGTCCAAGATCACTCAATATCCGTTGATGGCGCGAGATGTGAGTCCGTGGCTCGACCTCAATGGCCGCTGTCATCCACGACGCGGTTGATGCCGCGCACCTCGTTGATGATGCGGGTGGCGCAGGCGGCGAGGAATCCTCGAAGCCGCCCGGCACGATCGAGTGGGAATAGGTGGTCGGTCGTAGCCGATAGTGCTCGGGCTGATACGCGCGAACCGACCAGTGTCGGCTCCGTGTCGGCTCAAAGTCACGAAGACGATCCAACTGTCGGCCAAGTGTCGGCCAAGTGTCGGCCAAGTGCCAGTAGAAAGTCGTAGGACAGTCAGACGGCGTCCGCTAAGGTGTGCTCATGCCCAAGCCGTCCTCGAAAGTCCATTGCAGCGGCGCATCGGTGATGCGGCTGCGCGTGCAGCAAGGAATGACCCAGGAAAAGCTGGCCGCGATGAGCAATGTGAACATCCGTACGGTCCAGAGAGCCGAGAAGGGCGAGTATCTCCAACTCGAGACAGTCGCGAGCCTAGCTGCTGCTCTCAAAGTGACAGTGCCGGACCTTACGGTGAGCGACAGCGCCGACGAAGGCCGCCTGATAGATGATGATGACGCGGCCGATGGCGAGCGTAACGCTGTCGTGCTGCGCCGCGTCACGTCAGGGAAGGCCCTCCTCGATATCCTCTGCGATAGCTTTTCAGGGAAGCTTTATTGCAAGGTCGAGCCGACGGCCAAGAACGTCGAAGCGCTCACCACGATGGTCGAGGAAATGGAACGCCTCATCCCGAATCCTTGGGGCACCCCCCAGGAATCAGTGTCAATGTCGCTTGCCGAACGACTGCGCACGGCTGTCGCCTGGACCGCAAAGCTTGCAGCGCTCGAAACCTTCGATGTCGCCGTTTTTGCCGGAATCTATACGGCGAGGGCTCAGGTGCCTCGCTACGATTTCGATGAAGGCCACATGTACACGATGGATCGCTTCCCCTTCGAGCCGGTGACGATCTGTCGGGTGATGCTGGAAAAAAAGAACAATGACCGCGTTGTTCTTAAGGTCACCGACAAGTGGACGGAGCCCGCGCCGACCAAACCGGAATCAGTCGATGACGTCCCCTTCTAGAAGCCGCGAGCACAATCGCCTCCGTCTTCGCATCCCCTGGATGATTGAAATCGAAGGCGAAGGGCAGTTAGCCGTGGTTGGAAGTCTACTAGTTGTCGGTTTGATCATCGTACTGGTCTACTTCTAAGCCCAATCAAAGCCTAGCGTGCCCCCTATTCCCACTCGATTGTTCTGAATCATGATAATACATTGATCTATCGAGGAAAATCTTTCCGCTGACCACGAAGAACCGTATCCCGGATCCGTCAGAAATTCTCGCTCTTGAATTCAAAGGAGAATTTCGGCGATCCGCGATTTGCTCGGTTTCACAGACTA